>Ga0194037_1000134_pt1 | contig 53974 bp, 47 predicted proteins | sample JunL306m_MetaG_FD_148653 | JGI IMG/M metagenome (GOLD analysis project Ga0194037, IMG submission 148653) | Anoxic zone freshwater microbial communities from boreal shield lake in IISD Experimental Lakes Area, Ontario, Canada - Jun2016-L304-6m | ecosystem: Environmental > Aquatic > Freshwater >... | reverse complement strand
GTAACGTTATGTCTCAATTCTATGGCATATTCTTGAAGGGAATGACGTGGTTTCATTGCGGCTTCCCCCACCCCCTAACCCCCTCCCGCAAGGGGCGGGGGGACTTTTTAAACCTTGAAAATGTCCAAACTCCAGATTCCCACGGAGACCGTGGGAACGATATATGAAATGGATGAACAGGATAACTACAGATAATGACACAACAAAATCCATAAAAAGGGATAACCGACTGGGTGAATCAATGTATTACAGTAACTGCCTGATTTTATCCGCCCTTATCCTGTTCATCCATGTTCAAATGCTTTTTATAGAATTATTGCCGTTTGCCTTACCTCTACTTCGTCGTAGTAGTAACTCCCTTGCCATAAAGGTTATCCCGCCACTCCGTCTCACCCTGGATGCGCCAGGTTGTATCCGGTTCGGTGTAGAGCGAGACAGCTCCTGATACCACCAGGCCGTTCATCGGCATCAGGGATACCTGCCCGGTCTGCTGGTTCCACCATAAGAGCTCAGCCTTGTTGTCGCCGTTGTAGTTGCCAACGCTGACTATCTCCCACAGCGTGTTCGGTTCGGTGTACATCATTGCACCGTTGGTGACGGATGAGCCGTTAGTCTGCATGCCGTAGACCTGGCCGGTTGTTTTGTTGTGCCAGACGATATCAGCCTTGCCGTCTCCGTCAAGGTCGCCTGCTCCGGCTATGCGCCAGCTTGTGTCCGGTTCGAGCCAGATGACGGTGGCGGTGGCGGCGTTGGTGCCGTTGGTCTGGCCGATGGCTACCTTGCCGGCTACGGTGTTCCACCAGAGCAGTTCGGCTCTGCCGTTGCCGTTGAAGTCGGCGGCGGCGACTATTTTCCAGTCGGTGTCCGGCTCGGTGTAGATTATGCCCCCTTGTGTCACGGTTGTCCCGCTTATCTGCATGGCGTAGACTTGCCCAGTGGTTTTGTTCCACCAGATCAGGTCGGTCATGCCGTCTCCGTTGATGTCGCCGGTGGCGACTATTCTCCAGTTTGTGTTCGGTTCGGTGTAGATGGCTGTGCCGGATTTGACCGTCGTGGGGCTGGACATCAGCATGAGGTAGACCTGGCCGGTGCTGCTGTTCCACCAGACAAGATCTTTGACGCCATCGCCGTCAAAGTCACCCTGACCGACGATTGACCAGGCCTGGTTGGTTTCCTGGTAGAACTGTGCGCCGCCGGTGATGCTGCTGCCGTTGGTGGTGGTGCCGGATACCTTGCCGTCCCCCTGGTGACGCCAGGTGATGGATGGGGTGGTGGAAGTAATTGGGGCTTGCAGGTTGGCCGAGCATGTTGCAGTTGTGCCTCCGTTGCTGCCGCTGCAACTCCAGTTCCAGGGGCCGGAGCCGGTTACGGTTGAGGCTGTGCCTGATGTGCAGAGGTTTGTGGTTGGGGCGATGGTGACGGTTGTTCCGTTGGCGGCGCCGCAGGCGCCGTTGGTGGGGGTGGTTACGCTGATGCTTTCGATTTTGAAATACGTATCAGATGAAGAAAAATATAAATAAATTGGATCCGAGCTTACATAGGATTGTTCATAAACTTTGATCCCATTATAGTAGAAAGACACAATGTTATTTTGCCAACTCATTGTGTACTCACCATAAATATAGCCGCCAGAAATTGATACGTTTGGTACATTTATAATCGGAGAGGCTACTCCAGCATAAGTATTATTTATCACAAGCGCATTAGGATGAACCCAGTCTGCATAAAATGAATAACCAAACTTATATGGATAACCATTTATATCAAACGGAGGTTGTATTATCCCAGCACCATTTCCAGAATAGTTAGTTAACGGGAACCATCCTTTCCATGTGAATGTCATCGGTTGGTAGTAGGTTTGTTTTGATCGCACAGCAGACGATGTACCGACAGTCAAAAGCCCGTTATTCATCCCAGCGTTTTTACCAAAAAAGACTGTCCAGTTGGAAATATCCAATAGTGACGTCGTACCCGCATTACAAACATTTTGAAACAGGCACAGGGAGAATACGACACTGAGACACAGAACTGACGGTGAAAATCTTCGCTTCATGGTGTTACCTCCTGGAGAATTTTTATCACAACACATAAGCAGTGCAGGTACGATGGAAAGCATATAGAGCGGTGCGATCCACGCATTTCCAACACCAGACATTCAATAACATTTATACTAGGTATGCATGATCTTTAATGATGCATTTATGTCATAAAAGAACAATAAGTCAATACAAATTTGATCTTTTAAAACATGTTACAAACAGCCCGAAGCATATACCTTCAGTTAAAATCAGGGGGTATATGTGAAAACGACCAAAGTGCTGTTGGGTGCTCGTATTCGCGAGTTTCGTAAAGCAAAAGATTTGACCCAGGAACAACTTGCGGAAATCATAGGGGTAGAGCCTCGGCATATTAGCAGGATGGAAGGTGGATACAGCTACCCCACCATCGACCGCCTGGAAAAAATCGCCGAAGCCCTGAACGTGCCGCTCAAGGATTTTTTCGACTTCATGCATCTGGATAGCCCGGACACCCGGGCGAAAAATATGGAAGAGCTGGTAAAGGGGATGAACGAGGATTATCAGCGGATCATCTACAAGATCGTGAAGGCGTTTGAGGGGTGAAGCAGCCGACTTGTTTTACATATAAAAACACCATTAACAACTGAACTGCCGCTTGACGTTTAACGCACAGCGATATATTATTCTTCCATGATCAAAACATTCCATTGCAAGAACACCCAGGCATTATTTGACGGCAAGTGCCCGCGCCAATTTAAGGCGTTTGCCAGAGCGGCTGAACGTAAGCTGCAAATGTTGGATGATGCATATTCCATTGAGGATATTCGCGTTCCACCGGGTAATAGACTTGAAACTTTACACGGAGACCGCAAAGGCCAATGGAGCATCCGCATCAATGATCAGTGGCGTTTGTGTTTCCGTCTGGAAGATGGTAATGCATTTGATGTAGAGATAGTAGATTATCATTGAGGAGACAAAAATGAACCCGAATAATAAGATGCGCCCCATTCATCCCGGCGAAGTATTACGCGAGGAATTCATAATCCCACTCGGTATGACTGCTCATGCACTTGCATTGGAACTCAGGGTTCCTGCGACACGCATTAATGAAATTGTGCGGGAACGCCGTGCAATGACACCCGACACAGCTCTCAGGCTTGCACGTTATCTTGGAACTACTCCGCACTTTTGGATGAACCTGCAAATCAGTTATGACTTAAAATCTGCTGAAATTAAAGCCGGTTCGAAGATCACTTCTGAGGTTCCTAAACGACTTGCAGCCTGAAACATGGCCGAACCATAATTAGCATCAGGCTGCTTTTAGCGTTATTTGAGCTTCATCACGCAGAAATATCTCCGCTGGAATCCCCAATCTTTTGTGAAGCGCTTTTGCCATGGAAAATGCAACTGCGCGTTTGCCGTTCAGCACTTCCGACACACGTCCTTTGCTCCCTATTATAGCAGCCAGATCACGCTGTTTAAGTCCCTCCTGTTCCATGCGGAAACGAATCGCTTCAACCACCGTTGGCAACTCAAGTGGGTAGTGTGTGTCTTCATACGCTTTGACAAGCAGCGCTAAATGTTCGAGCCTGTCGGCTTCGTGTGAACCGACCGGCGGATCGTTGCCGATCAATGTGCCAATCTCTTCCAGAGCAGCTTCATACTCAACTTCATTTTTTATAACTCGCGCGTAATTCATTGCGGTCTCCTCAAAATGACATCTTGTCGTATTCTGCGTGCGTTCCAATCCAGCGTATCAAAAAAGCTCACATTATGGAAACTTTTGAAATTTCTGTCATTCCGGCGGGCTTCTGGCCGGAATCCGGTTTGTAACTCTCTGAAAAGCTGGATCCCGGATAGAATCGTTCCGGGATGACAAACTCTTAAAATGAATGTATTGAATCAAGGCGCCCAAAGTGAAACTTTTATCGTCCCCACGCCTTGCTGATTATCTTGCACATTACCTTGGAATTACTCCGCACTTTTGGATGCACCTGCAAATCAGTTAGACAATCATCGTGTTGATCGCTATAATGCGGCATCTTTTTTTCCGGAGCACGTATGGAGTTCAAGGATTCAATCGTAGTTGTCACCGGCGGTACAAGGGGCATCGGCAAGGCCATCTCTCTGGCTTTTGCCCGTGAAGGTGCCAACGTTTTTGCTGCGTATCTGAATAACGACGAAGCGGCCCGGGCGTTGCTGGTTGACTCCGAAGGTCTGGCCGGAACCATTTCGGTTGTAAAGGCGGATGTGGCCACATCCGCTGGAGCGACCGGCTTGATCAACGCCGCCTCGGCGGCGTCCGGACATATCAATGTGCTGGTCAATAACGCCGGTATTATCAGGGATTGCTATCTGGCCATGATGTCTGATGATGACTGGGATGCAGTGATCCGCACCAATATCAATCCGCTGTTCCACTGCTGCAAATGGGGATTGCGCAAAATGATGGGACGACGCTCCGGCGCTATTATCACCATATCTTCCATCTCCGGGATGATCGGCACCATGGGGCAGACCAACTATGCCGCCTCAAAAGGGGCTGCCATCAGTTTTACCCGGTCTCTTGCCCGTGAGGCCGGGCCGATGGGAATCCGTGTCAACACGGTGGTGGCCGGGATGATCGCTACCGATATGACGACGACACTGAAGCAGGAGGTCGTGGAACGGATCGTCAAGGGATCGGCGCTGGGGAGGATCGGCACTGCGGATGAAGTCGCCTCTGCGGTTCTCTTCCTCGCGTCCGGCCGTGCTTCCTACATAACCGGGCAGTCTATTGTTGTCGATGGCGGTATCGTATGAGTAAGAAACGGGTCGTAATAACCGGTCTGGGGGTGTTCTGCGGCGTCGGGAAGAACAGTGCCGAATTCAGCGACGCGCTTTTGCAGAGTCTTTGCGGCATCGAATCGCTGGAGCTCTTCGATGTATCGGCTTTTCCTTCCGGAATAGGATCGCAGGTCAAGGGGTATGATCCACTCGATTATTTCGATCGCCGAACCGCACGCAAACTGTCGCGTTCAGATCAGTTCGGCGTGATTGCCGCCGGGGAGGCTCTTCGTGACAGCGGTGCTGCAGGATCATACTCTCCCTATGAAATGGGAGTCTCCATGGGAGCCGGCGCAGCCGGAATGTTTCAGGGAGAGTTCTGGCTGAAAGCGCTTTCAGAGGGGAGAGAGGAACACCCCTCGCTGTTGCGCGGCATCCTGCCCGACCGGACGGCGACCGATATCGCCCGGATCTACAATCTGGGTGGTTACCAGGGTACCGTTGCTACCGCCTGTTCCTCATCCTCCACCGCTATCGGCTGGGGTGCAGACCTGGTTGCCACCGGAAAACAGAAGCTGGTCATTGCCGGTGGCGTCGATACGCTTTCCATCCTGACCTTTGCCGGTTTTAATTCCCTGCGGGTTGTCGATCCCGCGCCATGCGCCCCTTTCAGCCTTGGCCGCCAGGGGATTTCGCTGGGTGAGGGGGCCGCTTTCATGGTGCTTGAAAGTGAGGAAGGCGCCCGTGCCCGAAATGCCCGCATTTACGGAACTGTGTCAGGTTATGCCCTGGCCGGTGAGGCTCATCATATGACAGCGCCGGACCCCTCCGGTTCGACGGCGGCCAGGGTGATGCGCGAAGCTCTTGAAAACGCCGCACTGGATGCCTCTCTGGTCGGTTGGGTCAATGCCCATGGAACCGGTACGCCGCTCAATGATGTGGTTGAGTCGCAGGCCATGAAAATGGTATTCGGCGAACGGGCTTCCCTGATTCCGCTCGTTTCCACCAAGTCCATGACCGGGCACTGCCTGGGAGCGGCCGGAGCTATTGAGGCGGTGGCTACGGTTATTGCTCTCAATCTCCATATCATTCCTCAGACGCTCAACTGCCGCGGTCGTGATCCTGAATGCGATCTGGAGTATTGCCATGGCGGCATCCGCCAGACCGACTGCACGGTCGCCATGTCAAACTCTTTTGCTTTCGGCGGGAATGTGACCTCACTGGTGCTGTCACTATGATACATACGATCAGAGATATCGTTATTACCGGTTCTTCCGCCATAACCGCAGCAGGAATCGGTGTTGCCGCCGTACAGGAACTGATTCGCACCGGTTCAGACGCCTTTACGGATATTCCTGCGGAAGTGCTGGGAACGGAAGGGTACCGATGGGGAAAAGCAACCGGTTTTAAAGTCTCCGACTTCATGCCGCCCATGAAGGCCCGCAAGATGGATCGATGCAGCCAGTTTGCCGTTGCAGCGACCGGACTGGCTCTGAAGGATGCCGGACTGGACATGAAATCACTTGCCCCTGAACGGGTCGGCATCGCCCTCGGTAGCGGTTTTTGCGGCATCTCCAACTCTGCCGAATTCCTGACCGGTTATTTCAGGGACGGTATTGACGGTCTGCTCCCGATGCTCTTCCCGAATACCGTCCCGAATGCCCCGGCCAGCAATGCCTCCATCGAACATGGTTTCAAAGGCCCCAATGTCTCGTTGATTCAACGTTTCTGTTCGGCGGAGACCGCCTTTCTGGCGGCCTGCCGGTTCATTGAAGAGGGGCGTGCCGATGTCATGCTGACCGGCGGAACCGACGAGTTGCTGCCGACTATTGTAAAAGGCCTCGCATCCGTGGGGCAGTTGAAGCGTCTGGGCGCGCCATACGGTGAGGGGTGCGGCATCGTCGTGCTGGAAAGCGCCGGCCATGCTCTCCGGCGTGGAGCGGTCGCCCGTGCTTCCGTGGAATGTATCCGGAGTGTCGGCATGCTCGTACATGGTCATGAACAGGAAGGGTTTGATCTGCTGGCAAACCGGGTGGATGGTTGCCTGCTGGCTTCACTTTCTGGCTGTGCTGCGGATGTTCCGGGGCTGATGGAGGCTGTCACCGGTATGACGGTCATTGATGTCGGGTGCGCCGTCGGCAGATCTCTGGCGCTGGGCGGCACGGCCCTGGCTGCTCTGGTCGCCTCGCTTCCCGCAGGTGAGCGTGGAATACTTGTATCGGCATCACCGCAAGGTCCTTACTACTCTGTCGATGTCAGGGGAGGCGCTCCTGTTTAATCCCGACCCGGCCCATTATCTGCCCCACCGCTATCCATTTCTGATGCTTGATCGTGTATTGTCCCTCGAACCGGGTGTGTCTGCAGTTGCCGAACGGCGCGTGACCAGCTCTCCGACCGGTTTTCCGCAGATTTACCTCCTGGAATGTATAGCCCAGTTGGGTGGAATCGCCTCAGTCCGCGATGAAGGGGAAGGAGGCTTTCTGGCCTCGATCGACCAGGCAGAATTCGAAGGTGAAGTCAGCGCTGGTGACACGCTGACTATTACGGCGCATGTTATTAAGTCGTTCGGACGGCTGGTACTGATCGAAGGGAATGTCACCAGAGAGGGATTCACTCTGGCACGGGCGCAACTGGCCCTTGGTATCGGAAGGCTGTGACATGCGACGCTTGACATTGGCGATTGCCATGCTGCTCAGCTTCGTGTCGGTCGTGCATGCCCGTCCGCTTGCACCACTGGAGGGATTGGAGGCGCTGCGCAAGGCCTTTTCCGGCATCACGGACTTCACGGCCGAGATTACCCAGGAAAAGCGGCTCTCACTGATGAAGCGCACCATGACGATGAACGGTGTGGTTCGTTTCCGCAAACCGGATCTGTTCTATCTTGAAATCTCGTCCCCCTATGCCAGTCGCATGCTGCTGCGAGACAGTACGGTTGAACAGATCACGGGCAGTAACAGCAGCGATCGGAACAGGATAGTGCTGCCTCCGGAGCAGGGCCTGAAACGCTGGTTTTCAAAGATATCCACGCCGATTGTTTCATTGCCGGAAGACATGGCGGTGCAGGCCGATGTCACCGGCCCGGTCTATACCGTCACCATCACGCCCCAGGGCAAAGGCCAGGTCAGAGAACTGATTATCACCTTCCAGGAAGATGGTACCGTCAAACGCCTGGTTATCGGCGAACAGAATGGCGACCGTGCTGTCATGACCTTTCGCAAGGTTCGTCGCAACGTTGGACTGACGGATAAGGATTTCAGGCTCGATTGAAACTCACCTGGTATTGACTGTAGTATGACTATTGTTTATACTTGACTGCAACAGGAGGTGTAATCATGCAAAATGTAAAGACTGCCATCTCAATCCAGAAGCCTCTGTTCGAGGAAGCAGATAATCTGGCTCACACAATGAAGGTCTCACGCAGCAAGCTGTTTGTAATTGCACTTCAGGATTACATTGAACGGAGAAAAAACAGGGAACTTCTCGCACAGATCAACGCGGTCTGTTCAGACGAACCCGATACAGCGGAACAAAGGCTTCGCAGTAAGTCACGGTCTGCTCATCGACGCCTGGTTGGCAACGAATGGTGATAAACCAGGGAGACATTTATTGGATTGAATTAGACGAGCCTGAAGGCTCGGAACCTGGTTACAGCCATCCTCACGTTATTGTCCAAAACAACCTTTTCAACCATAGTCGGATCAGAACAGTCCTCGTGTGTCCACTTACCTCAAACATTAAACGTGCAAACGCACCCGGAAATGTACTCCTTGAAAAGGGAGAGTCGAACATACCAAAGCAAAGTGTCGTGAACGTTTCCCAGGTTTTTACCGTGGATAAAACACAACTGGACGGATATATCGGAACAGTATCGACCAAACGATTGACTGAAATTCTGAAGGGCATAACGTTACTCCTTGAACCACGTGAACCCGATTGATGCACCTTGAGGTATACCGTATGTCGATGTTAAGAGTATTACTGATATTGCCGCTTCTACTGCTCACCGCCTGCGCAACCTTTTCGCCCCCTCCCGTTGACTATCGTCCGGGCGCTGTCGTTGAGACGCTCTCGTCCGCCGTATCCCTCTCGATCCATACCTCGGACAGCGGTATGGGGGGCAATGGTTATCTGGTTTTTCGTCGCCCCGATCAACTCCATCTGGTGGTGCTCTCTCCCTTCGGCACGACCATGATGGAAGCTTTTGCCCTGGGTGACCGCATCACGCTGTTGTATCCTTCGCGGTCAACAGCCTATGTGGGAAGTTTTGACGAGTTGCCCGACAAGGGCGGCCTGCAGGGGTGGAGCATGATGCGCTGGGTGATGGATGCCGACCCGTCCGCCAACAGGCTGCTGAGCGGAACGCTGGAGCGGATGGGGAAGCTCGGTTTTATGGAAAAAGTCACCTTCGAGAATGGCTTGATGACCTCCAAAACATCACCGGGCGGTGATACGGTATATTATGGGAAATACTCCGTCATTGATGGTGTGCCGCTGGCCGCCGAAGTCGAGATGCATAATGCCCGTAATGACCGTATCCGCCTGACGCTGAATGAGCCCGAGCTCAACAGACCCCTTGATGACGCCATCTTCACGCCGCGACTGGATGGTTTGACCCTGCTGCCGCTTTCCGCCATCCAGGGATTATAGCGCCAGATGCCCCTCACCCTGTTTTCACGTATTACCACAACCGCCAATGCGCTTACGCGCCGGCATCTGGAGTGGATCTTCCGCTTGAGCACCACCCGTCCGCTGATGGTGCTCACGGTTTTTGCCACCGCCATGCTGATATCTGCAGGCGCCATCGTTTCAACCAGCTTTGAGACCGATATATTCCGAATATTCCCCACCCGTCAACCGGCTTTGAAACTGCTGCTTGATTCCATTGAATGGACCGGTGGCGCAAAGGAGATCTATTTCCTGCTGGAGGGGGAAAACGAGGCGCTTGCGCGAGAGGCGGGGCGTTTCGAGGAACGCTTGCGCCGGGTCCGCATCGACGGCCAACCTGCTTTCACCCGTATTACCTGGCGGATCTTCGACGAGAGCCAGGCTGCTTCGTTTAACAGACTCGTTTCCTACGCCGTCACCCATCCGCAGCTTTTCCTGACACCTGAAACGGTGGAACGGTTTGCGGCGCGTTTCAGCCCCGCTCAGATCACGGAGGCGCTTACCCGGCTGACCACCGAACTGGCCGGTCAGTTCGGTGGTCAGATGACCGGATTGGCCGTCGCCGACCCGCTCCACCTGCGGGATCTGGTACTGCCCCGGCTCAAGGCGGGCAGTCAGGCTCTCGATCTGGATCCGGCATCTCCCTATTTTATTTCCCGTAACGGCAAGGTACTGATCATGATCGCCGAGCCGGCCCGCCCGGTGCAGGACATGGTTTTTTCCCGCCGGCTGGTTGCGGTGATCAATGAAGCCCGCCGCGGCTCCGGTGTCGCCATCTCCTGCGCCGGAGCACACATGAGCGCCGTGATGGACGAGGCGGCTCTCAAATCCAATGTAATGGTCAGTATTGTTTCGTCTCTCCTGGTGGTGCTTGGCATATTCTATGCCGTCTATCGCCGTCTGCTGCCAACGCTGCTGATACCGGTCATCCTGGTCTGCGGAGTCGTGCTGGCGCTTGGCACGGCGGGTCTGTTCATGAGTTCGATCCACATCATCTCGTTTGCCTTCACGGCTCTCATTACCGGCATCGGCACCGATTACTCGATTCACCTCTACGATCGTTTCCATACCGAGCGTGCTGCGGAGAAGGGGAGTGAAGAGGCTCTGCGCCTGGCGTTCATTAACACCGGGCATGGCATCTTCACTGCCGCCATCACCACGGCGCTGCCGTTTCTGGCTCTCTGTTTTTCGGATGTACGCGCTCTGTCGGAGTTGGGGCTTCTGGTGGGACTTGGTGTGGTTTACTCGCTTTATGCCTCGCTTTTCTTCCTGCCGCCGCTCCTGATCTTCATGGAGCGCCGCTTTCCAATCCATTACCGCCCCATTCCTCCGCTCGGGATGGGATCGCTCTGGAGGTTGTCCCAACGCCGGTCCGGCATTATCGCAGCTGCGTCACTGCTGCTGACCGTCGGGCTCTGGCTTGCAGCCGGCCGGGTCCAGTTCGACGGCGATCTGAAAAATCTGCAGCCGCGACATTCCGAGGCTTTTCTGGCCCAGGAGCGGATCGAGCGCAATCTGAGCATCGCCCCCCGGCAGTTGCTGGCAGCAATTGAAGGACGGGATCTTGGTGACGTAATGGAGCGCATGGCCAAGGTGGATACCCTTGCCAAGCGCCTGCAGGAACGTGGCGAAATCGTGGCCTGGTCGTCCCTGGCGCGCATCATCAACCAGCCCGCCGCACAGGAGCGGATCGCACAGCGGCTGCAGCCGCTCCTTGCCGCTACTTCTGCCGGGACTCTGCGGCGCCGGCTGGAGCAACAGGGGTTTGCAGCCGAAAAGTTCAATCCCTTTCTGGATCAGGTCGGTCACATGGCGCAGGGTGGGACATCAGGGATCGAAGAGGCGCTCGCACAGCTGGCGGTCTCTCCGCTCAGGGGGGTGGTGAGCCGGCACCTGGTTAAGGACGATAAAGGCTATCACGCTCTGGTATACCTGCATTATCGCGGGGCTGAGTTCAAACGTGACACTTTTCTTGCCGAACTGCGCTCCATAGACCCGACCGCACGCACTACCAGCATGGACCTTGTCGCCACCCAACTGGGAGAGGTGGTCCGGTCCAGTTTCATCAAGGCGTTCCTGCTCGGCGGAACGCTGGTGCTGATAATGTTGCTGATACACTTCGTAGAACTGCCAAGCGGCATCTTCTACTCCATCTTTCCGGTGGCGGCAGCCACAGGCTGCATGCTGGGCTCCATGGCGCTCAGCGGAATAAGACTCAACTACATGAACGTCATGGTATTAGTCACCATCATGGGGATGGGAAGCGATTTTGGCCTGTATATCCGCTTCCGGGTGATTGCCGACACGCCGCATGAGCGCGAACGGCAGTATATCCAGACTGCCCGCGCCGCATTTCTTTCGGCGCTGACCACAGTTGTCGGCTTTGGGTCTCTGGCGCTCACCGACTACGGCGCCATGTCGTCCATCGGATGGGCCACCAATCTGGGAGTCGGATTTACCACACTGTTCGCCCTTGTAACGCTGCCAGCGGTGATGTTTCTGGCGGCACCGGGCAGGCGGAAGTAATCCGTTCAGATAATCAATGAGCACAACCGGAGTGAAACAATGATGCAATCAGCTGAAATTCAGGCGGCGAAGAGCAGGGCCGCGCTTCTGTCGATAACATCCAATTCTGTCCTGATCATACTCAAGGTGATCGTCGGTATCATGATGCAATCGGTCAGTGTTATATCGGAGGCGGTCCATTCCGGGCTTGACCTTGTTGCTGCCATTATTGCCTGGTTCTCGATCAGAGAGTCCGGTAAACCTGCCGATGACGAGCATCGCTTTGGTCATGGCAAGATAGAAAATGTGGCCGGGACAATTGAAGCCATACTCATTTTCGGAGCTGCTTTCTATATCATCTGGGAGGCGGTACATAAGCTGCGGGCCGGATCAACGGAAATCGAGAGTCTGGGATGGGGCGCAACGGTAATGGCCGTTTCCGGCATTGCAAACTATCTTGTTTCACGGCACCTTCTCAGCATTGCGATAAAGACCGATTCCGTAGCACTTGAGGCCGATGCACTCCATCTGAGAACGGATGTTTACACATCCGTCGGCGTGCTTGGAGGCCTGGTGGCCATCAAGCTGACCGGTATCACCATTCTCGATCCGATAGTCGCTATCGTAGTGGCGCTCATGATTATCAAGGCTGCCTGGGATCTTACCAAAACAGCTTTCTTTCATGTTCTGGACGTCAAACTTCCGGAAGACGAAGAAGCACTGATTCATGACGTGATGAAGCGCTACAAAGGCAGTTTCATCGAATACCACAAACTGCGTACCCGCAAATCCGGCCATATCCGTCATATAGACATGCATCTGGTCGTGCCGAAACAGTTGACCGTGGAAGCCGGACATACGCTTGCCCATCAGATCACGGCAGATATTGGAAAAAGTCTGCCCTACAGTCAGATTCTGGTGCATATCGAACCAAGTTCCGAATAAAATTGAAAGGTTGGGAGGATTGACCATGCGATTATTTCTTTGTCTTTTGGCAGCAGTTGTTCTGGGAGGATGTACAATAATACCTCTCGATACTTTGAAGCGAGAACAGTTTGAGCAACTACCCCGGAAATATTCTCAATTTGACTTCAGGCTGGCCTGGGACAGCAGGATTGCCGAAAATGAAGTTATCGTCGAGGGGGTTATCTGGAATGTACGGTGGCTTCATGCAGAGGGTCTGGAAATCTGGGTCTCACTGCTGGATCCTGATGGCAAAGTGCGTGCGAAAGAGGTAGATCTGATACGACCTAACCCTTTGAATATTGGTGAAAGATCTAATTTTACCGTAAAACTGCCCGTCAAGCCGGTATCAGGATCGAAGCTGCTGTTCACCTATTGTTATCACGCAGTTGAAGACCAGGAATTCTCAACATTCTGGATGCAGAGCTTCGAAACTGACCTTTAGTACTCAGTGAATGAAATTCATGTAGATTTTTGTCTCTCTTTCAGGCGCAGCAACAACACCTCTGCCGTTTTCAACCAGCTTCATCAGCCACGTCATGTTCTTGCCAAGCACGCGCATGATCTGCACTCCCTCTGCGTCCCGGGTCACCTCTCCCGGACGTGCACCATGAATGATATTCCAGTAATTGGAGGTTGGTATCAGCATTTCGGCATAGCACAAAAAATTGTTGAGCTGTTCAAAGGCGGGGAGTCCCCCGGAACGCCGTACCGCAACAACCGCCGTGCCGACTTTGTGTCTCAGCATGCCATTATTGACACTGGTTACGTAAAAAGCCCGGTCGAGAAACGATTTCATGGTGCCGCTCATGGCTGCGTAATGGACGGGAGAGCCCAGAATAATTCCATCTGCCCTTTTCATCTTCTGAATCCACTCATTAACCTCATCACCGGGCAGTGCGCACTGTTCGTTTTTATTTTTTATGCACTGACCGCACGCAGCACAGCCTCTTATCGATTTATTACCGACGTGAATGATTTCTGTTTCAATGTTCCCCTTTTCCAGTTCAGCAGCGACCATGCTGATGGCGTGCCAGGTATTGCCTTCCCTGTTGGGACTTCCGTTAAAAGCCACTACTTTCATCATGTAATCCTCCCGTTTTTCTCAGACGTTGCCTTTTAAGCTGTTCAGTATCTACGGCGGGCATTGAGCGCACATTGATTTGAAGAGGTTGGTGCTCAGGTAGCGGTCGCCACGATCCGGTATGATAACAACCACCAATCCGGATAGGATGTCCTACGTGTGCTTCAAGCGCCACCCCTCCTTGTTCACCTGCGGAACACGGGAAATAGCCAGAGAATCGGGTGGCACATCGACTGTTACCGTTGTGCCGGCCGCTACCAGTGAATTTCGCCCGACCGCAACCGGGGCCACCAGCTGCACGTCACTACCGATGAAAACCTTGTCTCCAATTATTGTGCGATGTTTTTTGACGCCATCGTAATTGCAGGTGATAGTCCCACAGCCGATATTGACGTCGCGGCCGATCTCGGCATCTCCCAGGTAGGTCAGGTGCGAAGCTTTGGAACCTTCCCCCATGACAATCTTCTTGGTCTCGACGAAATTGCCGATCTTTACATGGCTGCCAAGTACCGTTCCGGGACGCAGATGCGCCATCGGGCCGACAGCCACATTTTCATGCAGTTCGGAATCTTCCAGCACGGAACCGGCCTTGATATGGCAGTCCGCCCCGATACGGCAACCGGAGATACTGACCCCCTGGTCTATTTCGCAACCACTCCCAATGACTGTTCCGCTGCCGATATGACAGTTGGGGTGAATGATCGTATCGGCGCCGATCGTAACACCAGTGTCGATGTAGGTCTGTTCGGGGTCAACCAAGGTTACGCCGGCAAGCATCAGTTCATAATTGATACGGCGACGCAGAACGCGGGCGGCGGCGGCCATCTGGGAACGGTCGTTGACCCCCATGATTTCGGTGGCATCAGCAGTCGGCATCGCCAGGCAGACCAACCCCTTCCGGACGGCAATTGCGAGCAGATCGGTCAGATAGAACTCCTTCTGGGCGTTGTCGTTGCCGATAGATCTTATGTTGCCGAACAGGAAGTCGGACTCCACGCAGTAGATGCCGCTGTTGATCTCACGGAGCTCCTGCTCTTCAGGATCGGCGTCCTTCTGTTCGACGATGCGGACCACCCGGCCGGATGCATCGCGAACCACCCGGCCGTAGCCGAATGGATCGTCCATCAAGGCGGTCAGCACCGTTATATCCGACGAGTTGTCACGATGAAACATCAGGAGGGCACTGAGAGTCGCGGAGCTTAAGAGCGGAGTGTCTCCGCACAGAATCAATACGGTCCCGTGAAAACCGGCCAGCTCATCCAGGGCGCAGGCCACGGCATGCCCGGTGCCAAGCTGCTCTTCCTGCATGGCGTAACGGATGTCGCCGGCACCGCGAAAAGCGTTCTGCACCGCGTTAGCCTGATGCCCGATCACCAGCACAATCGGGTCGGCGCCGGCGCCGCGGGCGGCTGCAACCGGCCAGGCGATCAGAGGCTGGCCGGCGGCGGGATGAAGTATCTTGATCAGTCCTGATTTCATGCGGGTGCCTTTTCCGGCGGCCAGTACAACTGCGGCAAATGATTCCATAGTTATCCACTCCCAAATAAGGTAAATATCCGGTCGGTAATGTTATGCGATGATGCTCGAAGCGTCAAGCTATTAGGATGCATTACAAAATAAGTTAATCAAGTATCCGTTCGTGGTGAGCTTGTCGAACCATGAACGGATGCCCTTCGACAAGCTCAGGGCGAACGGAGTTTGTTCATGTTGTTCTGTAAAGCATCCTTAGCCTCTCCCGGCGAACAAATAGGACAATGTTCTTTCTTTGAACTTTACTTATCCTGATGTTTGGATATAGTAGTGACCCGTTTTGCAAATACTGCCGGTAAAGGTTCCCGGATGGCAATTGCCGATGATATTCTCATACTTGACCAGCAATTGGGCGAGCTCATATTCAAATACGAGCAGTATTTCATCGGTCTTGAAAAACGGGAGCCGCTCCAGCTGCTTGACAACGTTCAGAAACTGGTGCGCCGCTACACCGGTGTTCCAATCAATAACACCATGTACAAGCACCGTTTCAACATGCTGGTGGCTCGCCTCAATACCTATCGGGAGCATTGGAACCGGATTCTCAAGCAGATAGAGGAGGGGAAATACTCCCGGGACCGCTTCATCAGTGAACTCCATCAGCGGCAGCGTGCGACTCCTGAAAGAAAACGCAGCAATACCGACGTTCCTGACGCCGAATCCGATCTGGACCGCCTGGTTCGTGAATTCCGCGAGGCACGCACGTTATGTAACCTTTCGCCTGAAATAGTCACCCGTGAGCTGATCTCTACCACCATTGAAAAACAGAAACCGCTTCTGATCGCAAAACTGGGCACAACTGACTTTACGTTCAAAGTTGCAATCGAAAACGGCAAGCCCAAAATCAAGGCCAGCCTTCGGAAATAACTGCCCGGCCTGATCAAAACGACACACAACCATGGCATCCCTGATCCCTCATACCATTGACATCCTGGCAGCACTCCGACGCGGCGACCGGCACATCACCATCCCCGGTCTGAGAGGGTCGGCTCCGGCACTGGTTGTTGCTGACCTGCTGCGAAGCGGCCTTGAAAAACTGCTCGTCATCTGCGCGAGCCAGGATACTGCCGCCGAATTTTGTCGCGAGCTGGCATTCTTTTCCGGCGGGCCCCCGCTGCCAACCCTCTTTCCAGCCTGGGACGCAGCCCCCTTCTCGACAACATCGCCACATCCCGACATTTCAGGTGCACGACTGGATACTCTCTTCCGCCTGCAAAACGGTATGTCACGGGTGACCGTCATGCCGGCAGCAGCGGCTCTGCAACGAGTGTTGCCCCGTCTGACACTGAACGGATCTTCCTGTTATCTTGTGGCCGGAGAGGATTTCGAACGTGACGAGCTGCTGTCTAAACTGCTCAGGATGGGCTATGCGAATGTGCCGCTGGTCGAGGATCGCGGCACATTCGCCGTGCGGGGCGGCATTCTGGATATTTTCCCTCCCAATCTGACAGCGCCGGTCAGGATCGAGTTTTTTGGCGATACGGCTGAGACAATGCGTTTTTTTGATCCTCTGACGCAACGCTCCCTGCAGCCGCTGGAAGAGCTGGTGCTGCTCCCCTCGCGGGAGCTGCTTCTGACTCGCGAGGTGCTGGTTGATATCGCCCCGCGTCTCAAAAAACGCTGCGACGATCTGGAGATACCGGCCAACCGGCGCCGTCAGATCCAGGAGGATCTTAACAACGCAGTCTACTACCAGGGAGTCGACTTTCTACAACCGCTCCTGCACCCCGGTCTTGAGACGATCTTCGACTACGCACCCGGCACTCCTTTGGTTGTGCTTGATCCGGAAGCGATGTTCGAGGCGGTTCTGAACTTCAGCGGAGAGATCACGACCGGCGCAACCAAAGCGACTGCTGCCGGGCAGCCTCACTCTGCTGCGGAAGAGCTGTTTCTTTCGGGAACAGAACTGGACACGCTCATTGCAGAGCGCTGCCGGATAGAGATTTCCGGACTCTCCCTTGAAGTACCGGGCAGTACCACGACAATCACTATCCCCTGCCAGCAGAACAACGACCTGCGGGTAAGCGTCTCAAAAGAAAGCAGCCATGCCCTGTCACCTCTGTCCCGCGCCCTGTGCGACTGGCTCGACCAGGGGCAAAGGGTGATCATCGCCTGCCATCAACAGCCCCAGGCCGACCGTTTGAAAGAGCTCCTGACACCATACGGGAATATCTGCACCATCAGTGAGAGCAGTTTTCCGGAGGCAGTGCACCAACCCCATCCCCATCCTAACCTTCCCCTTGAAGGGGAAGGGACTAAAAGCTCAAAGTTAGCGCTTTTGTCCGGCGGGGGAGGATCGGGGAGGAGTAACGTTACTCTGCTCCTGGGAGATATCTCGCGCGGCTTCCGTCTGCCGGAAGCCAAGCTGGTACTGATCGCTGAAGAGGAGCTGTTCGGCAAAAGGATCAGGCGGCGGGGGGTCTCCGAAGTACGCAAGAAACAGATTCTGGCGTCCCTGGCCGAACTGAAACCGGGTGATTTCATGGTGCACATCGACCATGGTATCGGTCTGTACCGTGGTCTCCAGCACATCAGCATCGGTGCGGTAGCCGGTGACTTCCTGCTGCTGGAATACGCCGGATCGGACAAACTGTATCTTCCGGTCGACCGGCTGGGACTGGTGCAACGCTACGTCGGCCCGGAGGGGAGCTCACCCGGCCTCGACAAGCTGGGGGGGATTTCCTGGGAGAAATCCAAAGGTAAAGCCCGCAAAAACATAGAGGAACTGGCCGGAGAACTGCTTGAAATCTATGCCAGACGCCAGATCAGCGAGGGTTTCTCTTTCTCTCCGCCTGATGAGATGTACCGCGAGTTCGAGGCATCTTTTGCCTGGGAGGAGACACCCGACCAGTTGTCAGCCATTCAGGATGTGCTGGCTGACATGCAGCATTCGAAACCTATGGACCGGCTGGTCTGCGGCGATGTCGGCTACGGCAAGACCGAGGTAGCTCTGCGGGGGGCCTTCAAATCCGCCCTGGACGGCAAGCAGGTCGGCATTCTGGTGCCTACCACCATTCTGGCTCAGCAACATTACGAAACCTTTCACGAGCGACTGAAAGAGTACCCGGTAACAGTCGAAGTCATTTCACGCTTCCGCTCAGCCAAAGAGCAGCGGGAAATCCTTGAGCGACTAAAAAAAGGGAACATCGACATCATTATCGGAACCCACCGGCTGCTGCAGAAGGATGTGGCGTTCAAGGATCTTGGGCTGCTGATTATCGACGAAGAGCAGCGCTTCGGGGTCAAGGACAAGGAGAGACTCAAGGCTTTCCGGGCTGTGGTGGATGTCATGACGCTGACCGCCACCCCTATTCCCCGCACTCTCTACATGTCCATGATGGGCATCCGCGACCTGTCGATCATCGATACTCCTCCGGTGGACCGTCTGGCGGTAAAAACGTTTGTCGCCCGCTTCTCCGAGGAGCTGATCCGTGAGGCGGTCATGCGCGAGCTGCGCCGTGGCGGCCAGATCTTTTTCGTCCACAACCGGGTACAGACCATCGCAAAAAGAGCGGAATTACTGTCCCAGCTGGTGCCGGAGGCAAAAATTACCGTGGGCCACGGCCAGATGGACGAGCACGAGCTGGAAAAAGTCATGCTCGGATTCATGCGCGGTGAGACGAACCTGCTGATCTGCACTACCATCATAGAATCCGGCCTGGATATCCCCAATGCCAACACGCTGATCGTCGATCATGCCGACAAATTCGGTCTCTCACAGCTCTACCAGCTGCGTGGCCGGGTGGGGCGCTCCAGCCAGCGTGGTTACGCCTACCTGCTGATTCCGGGTGAAGGGGCCATAAGCCCGGATGCCCGTGAGCGGCTGAGGATACTGCAGGACATCTCCGAACTGGGAGCCGGATTCCGCATAGCTACCCACGACATGGAGATCCGTGGTGCCGGCGACATGCTCGGCAACCGCCAATCAGGAACGGTGACCGAGATCGGTTTCGAACTTTACAACCAGATGCTGGAGGAGACCGTCTGCCGGATGCGGGGAGAGGAGATGACTGAACGGGTAGAGCCGGAGATCAATCTGAAGGTACCGGCCTTCATCCCCGAGGCATACGTCAGGGATGCCGGCCAGCGGCTGGTAATCTACAAGAAGCTCACCCAGGCCGAGTGCGAAGAGGATGTGCTGGACGTGCAGAATGAGGTCATGGATCGCTTCGGAAAATATCCGCTGGCCACCAGCTACCTGTTCGAGATCATGAAGCTGCGGGTCATGCTGAAAAAACTGCTGGTGCGCCAGATCGACTTCAGCGGCAAGACACTCGCCATTTCGTTCCACCCCCGCACCCCTGCCTCACCTGACACCATTATCGGCTTGATGCGGTCTGAACCGAAAAAATACCAGTTCACCCCTGATTACATACTGGTCTGCACCTTGAATGATACCTCGTTCGAGGGGATACTCGATATGTCCAAGGGGGTATTAAAGCGGCTGTTGCCGGTGTGATGGAAGCATAAGATCTGTCACCAACAAAAAAGGTGCACCTTTCGATGCACCTTTTTTGTCGCTTACAGATTACTCAATAATGTTACAATTTACTTCGTCGTCGTTGTTGCTCCTCTGCCGTACAATTTATCCCGCCATTCGGTCTCGGCCTGGATATTCCAGGTTGTGTCAGGCTCGTAATAAAGCATGGCTCCTCCCGATGCGGACAGACCGTTCATCGTCATCAGGTAGACCTGACCGGTAAGCTGGTTCCACCAGAGCAGGTCGGCTTTGTTGTCCCTGTTGTAGTTGCCGACACTTATGATCTCCCAGTACGTATTCGGGTCGGTGTATATTACCGCGCCATTTGTTACTGATGAGCCGTTGGTCTGCATGCCGTACACCTGTCCGGTTGATCTGTTGTGCCAGATGATGTCAGCCTTGCCGTCGCCGTCAAGATCGCCTGCTCCGGCAATACGCCAGTCGGTATTGGCTTCGGTCCAGATGAGCGTACCGCTTGAAACGCTTGTTCCGTTGGTGCTGCCGATGGCTACCTGTCCCGTCCTGCTGTTCCACCAGAGCAGCTCCGACTTGCCGTTACCGTCGAAGTCGGCGGCAGCGACGATCTTCCAGCTGGTGTCCGGTTCGGAGTATATGATGGCACTGCCGGTCACAGTTGTTCCGTTCAGCAGCATGGCGTAGACCTGGCCGGTCACCTGGTTCCACCAGATCAGATCGGTCTTGCCATCTCCATTAAGGTCGCCTGTGGCAACGATACGCCAGTACGTATTAGGCTCGGCATAGGCGATTGCTCCTGATTTTACCGTTGTAGCGCTTGCCATGAGCATGATGTAGACCTGACCGGTTCTGTTGTTCCACCAGACAAGGTCTCTGATTCCGTCGCCGTCAAAGTCACCCTGGCCGACGATTGACCAGGCCGCGTTAGATTCCTGATAGAATTGGGAACCTCCGGTAATGGTGCTCCCGTCAGTGGTCAATCCGGCCACTATCCCGTCACGCTGGTGGTAATAGGTAATGGAGGGGGTGAAGGTGACGGAGGAACCGCAGGCGGTGAACAGTTTGGTGCCGCTGCCGGATCCCGATCCGGTGCTGACGGTTACCTGCAGGGTATGCTGCGCTCCGTCGGAGAACCCGCCGGCGTAGGTTACCACATACTGGTTCGAGATCGAGTTAGTCAACTGAGCGTAGATAGTCTGCAGGTCGGCGGCCGTAGGGGCGTTGAAATAAAGCCCGCCGGTTGCAGTGGCAAGCTGTTGCAGTACCGTGGAGTTGACGGAGCCGAGCCCGATGGTGTAGACCGGTATGCCGAGCGATACGGCATAGGCTGTTACCTCGGCAATGGTGTGGGTCGATACGTTGTCAACACCATCGGTCATGGCAATGACCGCCTTGCGGCCGGAACGGGCGTTTGTATCGGTGAGTCCCATGTATACGGCATCATAGAAGGCGGTATTGCCGTCCTGTCCGCTCCAGCTGTTGGTCACCGCAGAAGTAAGAAGTGACTTGTCAGAGGTAAAGGCCTGTATGGCGGCCACCGTTGTGCTGAACTTGATGATCTCCATGGCATCCGTTGAGCCGAGCTGGCTTATGAAGGTGGTGGCGGCGGTCTGGAGATTGGTTCTCGGGGTGCCGGACATACTGCCGCTGTAGTCCAGTACCATGGAAAACGAACTTGCTGCAGCGGTGTTGCCGACGGTCGTGACGGTTACCGGCGTACGTGCCGTTCCATCTTCCGTTACGGCAAAGTTGGCCGAGGTCAGGCCGGTAACCGGTGAGCCGTTCGCATCGGCTACCGTGACATAGGCTTTGACCGTGGGGCAGCTGTCGAGTACCACCTGGTTAACGGTGACGTTAATGGCAGGAGCCGTGATTGTCGCCGTAACGGTATTTGACGTCACCGTCTTGCTCTGTGAATCGACGAACGTTGCCTGAATACTGTCGGTACCGGTCGTAGCGCCGATCGTGTAGGTGAAGGAAGCGATACCGGAAGAGTTGGTTGTCGCTGTGCCGGTTTTGCCGGTGTTGGGGCCGGAAACGACGCTGAAGGTGACGCTTTTGCCTGAAACCGGGACGCCGAGCGTATTAACTACGGTTGCCGTAACGGTATGGGAATCACCCGGTTTCTTTGAGGCTGTATCAGGCGAGAGTACAATCCCTTCGCCGACGATTGCCGCGCCGGAGGTCGAGAAATAGGCAAAGAAAATGTTGTCATCATTGGAAGGGTTCGAAGTGAATACTGAAATCGATGTCATCGTTTTGTTAATGAAAGGAAGAAGAGAATACAGTTCGTCGTCGTACCGCGGCCCTGTGCCGTTGGAGCTCGCGCTGGCCGGATTGGCGTTGGTGTCGTCAATACCGCCGACAGTAATTAAAGCACCGTTGGCCAATTCTCCGTCATCACTTCCGCCCGCCGAACTTGTCAACAGCGTACCGTTCACTTTAACGATACTATATTGGCTTGGCGCCGAAGTTTGATATGAGTAACTGATTCCCAGACCCATGTCCAGGCGGGACCCGGCTGCGGCCGGATCAATGGGGGTTCCGAGGGTAATGGCAAAGGTGTCGCCTGCTGCGGCCTGCCCCCCGAAGAGCATGATAAAGGATTGGGTTACCGTTTGAGCAGGATCGTCCCAGATGACCACCAGAACGGTGCCGTCAATGGTCAGGCTTTTGGTGCCTTCCGAAACGGTAAGATTTTTGATGCCGACAGCAGCGGCATCCAGGGTCGGTTTGACAATGGAAGTCACTTCGCCGATATAGCTGTTGGCGACACCCACATACTTGGTGGTAAACGTGACCGGGCTGCCGGCCAGCGTGATGTCGGTGTTGGTTATTACATCCGATGTTGCCATGACTGTAGCGGCCATCAGATAGGCATTGCGAACCGTGGCCAGGGAACTCGGTTTGTTCGCACGTATGGTATAGGTTTGGTTCACTGAGCCTTTACCATCAACAGAAACCGAGATCAGACCGGTCACGCTCTTGTAGACAGATAAGGCCGCCTGTGCCGGTTGAACGGCAAAAAGCAGCATGAATAATGCCAGAATAAGTCCTGAAAAACGTACTGATTTCATTTCACACTCTCCTTTTCAAGATTCCGAAGTATTGTTACCCCACGATAACTGCTCTCTCGTGAAACCGGCACCATTACCATCCCAGCACCGTCACTCTATCTCCGATTCTCGCTATATCCTCCTTTCTCGACTGTATCGCGCTATCACCTCGGAAAACAGCAGTAGCGGAAAAGAAATGCCCATTTAGATTCATCGGCTTTATGCCTGTCTATTTCAAACTATGTTACATTATACAAACGCATTTTTTTTTGGTCAAGTGGCAATTAACGGCCAATTTCTATCTTTTCATGGCCCCGTCCATGACCTTGTAGGCACAGAATTCCCCGCACATCGTGCAGGCGCCATGGTCGGCCATCGACGAATTATCCCGGAGCTCACGGGCCTTGTCCGGATCCAGCGCCAGGGAGAACTGTCCCTCCCAGTCAAGTTTCTTCCTGCATTTGGCCATGGCAATATCCTTATCCATCGCCCCCTTGACCCCCTTGGCGATGTCGGCGGCATGGGCGGCGATGCGCGAGGCGATCACACCGTCGCGTACATCCTGCACATCCGGCAGCCGAAGATGCTCCGATGGCGTGACATAACAGAGGAAGTCTGCTCCGGCGGCAGCGGCGATGGCCCCGCCAATGGCACAGGTTATATGGTCATAGCCCGGTGCGATGTCGGTCACCAGAGGGCCGAGAACATAGAACGGCGCTCCGTGGCACAGACGTTTCTGGAGCTGGATGTTGGTCTGTATCTGGTTGAGCGGGACATGCCCCGGTCCCTCGATCATAACCTGAACGCCGGCCTCCTGAGCGCGCTGGGTCAACTCCCCCAGGATGATCAGCTCGTGTATCTGGGCACGGTCGGTAGCATCGGCCAGACATCCGGGACGGAAACCATCCCCCAGCGAGAGGGTCATGTCATACTGCTTCGTGATCTCAAGAAGCTTGTCAAAGTGTTCGAAAAGCGGGTTTTCCTGATGGTTGTAGCTCATCCACTCAATCGTGAAGGCTCCGCCGCGCGAGACGACATCCATCAGCCGCCCCTCGTTCTTCATCCGTTCTACCGTGCTGCGTGTCACTCCGCAATGCACCGTAATAAAATCGACCCCGTCTTCAGCGTGTTTGATGATGCCGGCAAAGATATCATCCACCGTCATATCAACGATGGCCTTATTCTTGACACGCACGGCATCGACGGCAGCCTGGTAAAGCGGCACGGAGCCTATGCAGACGCTGGTCTCGGCAATGATCGCCTTCCTGATCTCATCCACCGGCCCGCCGGTCGAAAGGTCCATGATGGCGTCGGCCCCGTACTTTACCGCTGTACGCGCCTTTTCCAGCTCTTTCTGCATATCGGTGTCGTCGGAAGACGAGCCGATGTTGGCATTAACCTTTGTGCGCAAGCCCGATCCGACCGGAAGCGGTGTTCCGCCAGAGTGTTTGATATTATGGCAGATAACGATGGTGCCGGCAGCAATGCCATCGCGGATAAATTCGGGGGCAACCCCTTCCGCCACAGCGGCCAGTTGCATCTTTTCGGTGATGAGCCCTCTGCGGGCATATTCAAGCTGAGTCATGGTCACTCCGTAAGGTAAAGGTAGAGATAGAGATCATTTGTCACTCTGCCGGGCAGCGGCAAAATGATTAACCGGACTGTGTCCTTTTCCTAAAGGACGGGAGAGACGAATAGCTGCGGTAATATATTTTTTGGCCTTCTCCACCGCCGGCAGCAACGGTTCTCCCTGAGCCAGATATGCGGCTATGGCTGAGGCATAACTGCATCCGGTTCCATGGGTGTTACTGGTGAAGAAGCGCTCGGAACTGAACGAGTGGCACTGATTTCCGTCAAAGAGAATGTCGGTAGATTGTCGACCGGTCAGATGGCCCCCCTTGATCAGGACATTGGCAGCGCCCAGGGCGTGCAAATCACGGGCCGCCCGCTCCATTTCCGCTTCGCTCCTGATTGTCCTCTCCAGCAGACGCTCTGCTTCCGGGATGTTGGGAGTCAGCAGATACGCCTGCGGCAGCAGTTCGTGACTGAACACCCGGACAGCGTCACGCTCAAGCAGCGCGGCCCCCCCCTTGGCGATCATGACCGGATCCATCACCGTCAGTATGATGACCTTGCGCTCAGATAACCTCTCTGCCAGAGCAGATATGATGGCAGGAGTGTGCAGCATGCCGGTCTTGATGATATCGATCGGAATATCTTCCAGAACGGTATCCAGTTGATCAAGCACAAAAGAGGGTGGCAATCCATGAATAGAAGATACCACCCTGGTGTTCTGAGCGGTCAGAGCGGTCAGAACAGTGGCGGCATAGCTTCCCAGAAGCGTGATGGTCTTGATGTCAGCCTGGATACCGGCCCCGCCTCCGGAATCACTGCCGGCTACCGCCAGGACAGCACCACGCGGGAATGGACGGGTACGGTTAAATAGCAGATTAATCTCAGCCGATGCAATATCAGGACGTGGATGTGAAAGCACCGATGAAATGACCGCGAGAGCGTCAGCACCGGCATCTATAACCCGGCAGGCATTGCCGGCGGTGATCCCGCCGATTGCAACCACCGGAATCCCGACCTGTTTGCGGATCGACGCCAATCCGGACGTTCCGGGAAGGTGACTGACTACCTTGCTCTCGGTCGGATACATGGCGCCAAAACCTATGTAATCTGCACCCTCCTGCTCTGCAAGGAGCGCTTCTTCAAGATTATGGGTGGACTTGCCGACTATCTTGCCCTGTCCCAGCATCTTTTTAGCGGTCGAAATGGCTCCGTCATCCTGGCCAAGGTGGACTCCATCGGCATCAAGCTCAACAGCCAGCTCCATATCATCATTTACGATAAAAACAACGCCATACCGGCCACAGATACGTTTCAGTTCCTTCCCCTCCGCAACACAGGCCTCGTACGCCTTGTTCTTGGGACGGTACTGCAGAACAGATACGCCTCCCCGCATGGCCAGATGGATCCGCTCCAGCAGATTTTCACCTTGATCCGTAATCAGATAAACGCCTGCTACCGGCGGCAGCGGAACTGTTTTGTTGACGACAAGACGAAACCGTCTCTGAGTATCACTCACGGTATTTCCCTCGGACCCGACACACGGGATACGTATATAAACCAACTAAAAAGGCCGCGCTGAGATATATTCAGGCGGCCGGATCGTAGATACATCCTGCAAGCCGCTTTCCTACGCCGGAATTACCCGGTTCAGGTACAAAGGGTTCCCGCAGCGAAAACGTGCGGATCTCAGTTCCATCGAACTCCCCCAGGGCCAGATATTGTATCAAACGTACTGCAATTATATGCCCCTGTCAACGGCAAACAGGATCAAGTCGATCTTAGTGACGGAAATGACAGGGGTGACGACGACAACGAAGTGATGCTGCAGAATATCGCTACGCTTTACAGCTGATGGAAGACATGCTAATAACCTCAGGCATAAATCCATATGCATTCATGCTGAAGACAGGGAGCATCACAACTTTGTATGACGGTCGCCCTACCTTTGCTGAAATAGATTTAGCAGCGCTTAGACACAACTTTCAGCTGATACGCTCATCAACTCCCAAACGCGTCGATATCCTGGCAGTTGTAAAAGCCGACGCCTACGGCCATGGCTTCCTGGATATCAGCCGCGAACTGGACAGCCATGGTGTCAATGCCTTTGGCGTAGCCTTTCTGGCAGAGGGTATCCAGCTGCGCAAAAGCGGAATCGACAAACCGATCCTGCTTCTGGGCGGGATTTATCCAGGCCAGGAACGTAAATGCATCGGCTACAACCTCTCTACCACTATTTTTACCCTTGAACAGGCCCGAACCCTCAACCATGCAGCAGCAGCAGGCAAACTATTCCGGAAGGCCCAGATTCATCTCAAAATCGACACCGGCATGGGGCGGCTTGGGGTTTTCTATTCCGAAGCACCGGAAATTCTCAAAGAACTCAAAAAACTGACACACATTTCACTGGAAGGAATCATTTCCCACTTTGCCAGTGCAGATGAACTGGACGAATCCGGGCGATATTTTACGCGACTTCAGGCTGAACGCTTTTCCTGGGTTGTGGCAGAAACGCGCAAGGCCGGCTTTTCTCCGCGCTACATCCACATTGCCAACAGCGCAGCGGCACTTTTGCGTGATATACCGGGATGCAATCTGATCAGACCGGGAATAGCCCTCTACGGCGCCCTCCCCTCCCCCGACTTTCATGGCAAACTGAACCTGAAGCCGGTTATGCATCTGAAGAGCCGCGTTGCCATGTTGAAATGGGTTGAATCCGGCGCCACCATCAGCTATGCCCGGCGCTTCACCGCCGGCAGAAAAACTCTGATTGCCAGTGTTCCGGTAGGATACGCTGATGGTTACCCACGCCCGCTGACCAACTGCGGAGAGGCATTAATTCGTGGACAGCGGGCAACAGTGGCCGGAACCGTCTGTATGGACTGGATCATGCTGGACGTGACCGGGATACCCGATGTCGCAACCGGTGATGAAGTTGTCCTGATGGGCCATGACGATTATGGTAACGTCATCCACGCCGAAGAGTTGGCAGCCTGGGCCGGCACGATCCCGTACGAAATTTTTTGTGGCATCAGCAAGAGAGTTCCGAGAGTTTATCTGAAATGAAAGAACTGCAATGATCAAACTGACACAATGTGTGAAAGCCGCCGGTTGAGCCGCCAAACTGGGCCCTGATGGCCTGGTGAAAGCCCTGGCAGGGCTTTGCGACTGCAACGATGAGAATCTGCTCGTGGGGCCTGCGACATCTGATGATGCCGGAGTCTACCGGATCAGTCCGGATTGCGCTCTGGTGGAGACGGCAGATATTATCACTCCACTGGTGGACGATCCCTTCACCTTCGGCCGTATAGCGGCAGCCAATGCCGTTTCGGATGTCTATGCCATGGGCGGTCGTCCGATCACGGCCATGAACCTGATGTTCTTTCCGGCCGGCTTACTGTCGGGCGAGCTCCTGCGGGCCATCCTGGACGGAGGTATGAGCATTCTCAATGAAGCCGGAGTTTGCCTTGTGGGTGGACATACTGTTGAAGATGACGAACTGAAATATGGTCTGTCAGTGACGGGGCTGGTCGCTCCCGACCGGGTAATCCGCAACTCCACCGCCCGCTCCGGTGATATACTGGTTCTGACAAAACCACTCGGCACCGGCATCATCTCCACCGCCATCAAGGGTGAGATGGCGCCGCCCGGAGTGGCGGAAGAGGCTGCTTGCTGGATGACAACCCTCAATCGGGATGCATCCCGGTTGATGCTCGAATGCCTGCCCAGCGCCGCCACCGATGTAACCGGCTTCGGCCTGATCGGCCATGCCACGGAAATGGCTCGTGGCGCCGGAGTCACCATCCGGCTGGAGCTCGCATCCATTCCGCTTATGAATGGAGTGGCCGGGCTTGTGGCTGAAGGGATGGTGCCGGCCGGCTGTTACCGTAACCGGGATTATTTTGGCACCTGCCTGAAAGCCGGTTTAAACCGTGTCTCCGGCCCTGCGGCCCTTGACCCCTTATTACCTCTGTTCGATCCTCAAACCTCCGGAGGCCTGCTGATAGCCTTTGCACCGAACGATGCCGAACGCTTCCTCTCAGCATCTGAAGACAAAGGTATTTTCGCCCGCCGGATCGGCGTGGTACTATCAGCATCACCGACACATTTGATCGAAATTGCCGATAGATAGCCTGACGTTAACGTATACGGTTCCAGACTGAAAACTGTTGGAATTTTTGACGAAGGCATGATACATGTTTCCCGCTTTTACACCTGAGTGGGCGACAAGGAGTACCGTCATGGCAAAAATCACCAGAGCGCTGATCAGTGTTTCTGACAAAACCGGCATTATCGAGTTTTCCCGGCAGTTGGCCGACCATGGCGTTGAAATCCTCTCTACCGGAGGAACGGCCAGGTTACTGCGGGAGGCCGGTTTATCAGTCATCGATGTTTCCGAGTTTACCGGTTTCCCTGAGATGCTGGACGGACGTGTCAAAACCCTGCATCCCAAAGTACACGGCGGCCTGCTCGGTATACGCTCGAACCCGGAACATGTGACAAAAATGCGGGAACACGGCATAGATAACATCGACATGGTGGTTGTGAACCTCTATCCCTTTGAGGATACGACAGCCAGGGAGGGGTGTCGTCTTGAGGAAGCTGTCGAAAATATTGATATCGGCGGCCCGACCATGCTCCGCTCGGCAGCCAAGAACTACCCATATGTAACAGTACTGGTCGACTCTGCTGACTACATGCGGATCATGGAGGAGATGAACGCCAACGCCGGAGAGGTTTCCGCAGACACCAACTTCGGCCTGGCAGTCAAGGTTTTTCAGCATACTGCTGCTTACGACGGCGTCATCTCCAATTATCTGGGATCGCGACTGACCGGTGAAGTTCAGGAATATCCGCCGGTACTGACCATACAGGTCAAAAAAGTCCAGGATCTGCGCTATGGTGAAAACCCGCACCAGACGGCGGCTTTTTACGTGGAAAACAACATTTCAGAACCCTGCGTTTCCAATGCAGTGCAACTTCAGGGTAAGGAGCTGTCTTTCAATAATCTCATTGATCTGGATGCTGCCATCGAGACCGTAAAAGAGTTCAAACAGAGTGCAGCGGTAATTATCAAGCATACCAACCCCTGCGGAGCGGCGCTTGCCGATTCTCCGCTTACTTCGTACTTAAAGGCGCGGGAATGCGATCCGGTTTCAGCCTTCGGCGGCATAGTCGGCTTTAACCGTACGGTTGATGCAGACACCGCCAGAGAATTGACCTCTACCTTTCTTGAGGCGGTCATTGCACCCGGATTTTCGAAGGAAGCACTGGATATTTTCACCGCCAAAAAAAATGTGCGGGTCATGCAGGTACCGCTGCTTGACAGTTATGTCGCCAGGGGATTCGATCTTAAACGTGTAACAGGAGGGGTGCTGATCCAAAGCCGGGATCTGGGCATGATCAATACCATCGACTGCCGGGTTGTTACCGAGCGCACCCCCACGGTTTCTGAATATGAGGCGCTTGATTTCGCCTGGCGCATCTGCAAGCATGTCAAATCCAACGCCATCGTTTTCTCTACCCGCGACCAGACCGTCGGTATCGGCGCCGGACAGATGTCACGGGTTGATTCATCGAAAATTGCCGTCCAGAAAGCTCTGCTCCCGACCCGTGGCACAGTACTGGCATCGGACGCCTTCTTCCCTTTCCGTGACGGGGTCGACGCCGCAGCCGAGGCCGGTGTTACCGCCGTCATCCAGCCGGGCGGCAGTGTCCGGGATGAAGAGGTCATCAAGGCTGCCAATGAGCATGGCATTGCCATGATCTTCACCACCATGCGACACTTCCGGCATTGAGCACGTTCATAATAAAATAAACATGAGGTGGAAATGTATGAAAGTACTGGTAATCGGCGGTGGCGGTCGCGAACATGCGCTGGTTTGGAAAATTTCACAGTCGCCGCTTGTAACAAAGATTTATTGTGCACCCGGCAATCCGGGGACAGAATTTCTGGCGGAAAATGTTCCCATTGCCGTCGATCAACTGGATAGATTACTTGAGTTCGCTTATGAAACAAAAATCGACCTGACGGTAGTCGGCCCGGAACAGCCACTGTCACTCGGGATCGTCGACGTATTCGAGGCTCACGGTCTGAAAGTATTCGGCCCTTCAAAAAAGGCTGCCCTCATTGAGGGGAGCAAGGCATTTTCCAAAGACCTGATGCACAGATACAACATTCCGACCGCCGCCTACGGGGTCTTTACCGACATCCTGGAAGCTGAAGCCTTCATCGACCGTACCGGTTCACCAATCGTGGTAAAAGCTGACGGACTTGCGGCCGGTAAAGGGGTCATCATTGCACAGACCAGGGATGAGGCGGTTCATGCCGTCAGAGATATGCTCAGCGGCAGCGCTTTCGGAACGGCCGGTTCGCGGGTCGTGATTGAGGAATTTCTGACCGGTGAAGAGGCGTCATTTCTGGTTATTACTGATGGCAAAAGGATCCTGCCACTGGCAAGCGCCCAGGATCACAAGGCAATTTTCGACGGCGACCAGGGTCCCAATACAGGTGGAATGGGCGCCTATTCTCCCGCCCCGGTCGTAACACCCCTGATACATGACATTGCGATGAGTCAGGTACTGCAACCTGCCATTGACGGCATGGCTGCCGAGGGCCGCCCGTATCGCGGTGTCTTATATGCCGGATTAATGGTAAAGGATGGCGCAGTCAAAACCCTTGAGTTTAATGCACGCTTCGGTGATCCTGAATGCCAGCCGCTCCTCATGCGGATGAAATCAGACATTGTGCCGGTACTCCTGGCTGCTGCCAACGGCGATCTGTCAGGAATCGAACTTGAATGGCATGACAAGGCGGCTGTCTGCGTGGTCATGGCCGCCGAAGGGTATCCGGGTGAGTACCGAAAAGGTGATGAGATTCAGGGGCTTGATCAGACCGCAACGCTGGCGGATGTGCATGTTTTTCATGCCGGCACCGCATCAGGATCAGGGACAAGTATCACAAACGGTGGAAGGGTACTCGGGGTCACTGCTTTGGGAACAACGGTCAGGGATGCAATCAATGCCGCCTACCAGGGGGTAGAGCGAATCACCTGGCCGGGTGTACAGTACCGTACCGATATCGGTCAAAAGGCTCTTGACCGTTCGTGAACAGTGTCACACAATCTGGAGATTACACAAGATGATGAGGTAATAATGACAACGAATCCACTGGTGTTACTGATTATGGGGAGTGATTCCGATCTCCCGGTTATGCAGGAAGCTGCTGACGTACTCGGCACATTCGGCGTTACGTACGAAATGAGGATATCATCAGCACACCGTTCGCCGGAGCGAACAGTGGCGCTCGCTTCAGAAGCTGCGAATCGCGGGTTCAGGATCATTATCGCCGGGGCTGGTATGGCCGCTCATCTGGCAGGTGTTGTCGCAGCCAAAACGCTTCTGCCGGTCATCGGCATTCCGATGCCGGGAGGGGCTTTAAATGGAGTGGACGCCCTCTACTCTACTGTCCAGATGCCGGCCGGGATACCGGTTGCAACCATGGCTATCGGCAAAGCCGGCGCAAAAAATGCGGGGCTTTTTGCGATTCAGATTCTGGCGCTTTCCGATGTGCAACTTGCCGACGCGCTTCAGGCGTACCGGATACAGATGGACAGTGATACCAGGCATAAAGATGAAGCCCTGCAAATCAGGTCATGAAGGGGTGATTGTTGCCCACCATGGAGTTACTGTCGAGGTGCTGTTCGACAGTGGCAATCGCGGTATGGTGCGGGTGAAAAGGAATTCGGGACATGTGGTGGGTGACGGGGTGGTGGTCGCCGGAGAGGTGATGAGGCGCCTGCCTCGCAGTACGGAGCTTCGCCGGCGGGATGCGCGGGGAGGTATTCATCTGGTAGCAGCAAACCTTGATGTGCTGGGAGTAGTGGTTGCACCCCTGTCGCCACGCGGGTTTGTCGACCGCGCGATCGTTGCCGCCAGGGCCGCCGGTCTGCGGCCGTTTGTGGTGGTGAACAAATGTGATCTTGACAGTACATCCGAGTTGCTGGCCTCTATTACCGCCACCTACGCCGTGTCGGTTCCCATATTTCCCGTCAGTTCCGTTCAGCGGACCGGCATGGCCCCTTTGGAGGAGTTTCTGAGCGGGGGATGTCGCGGGGCCTTTGTCGGTACGACCGGAGTTGGTAAGAGTTCTCTGCTCAATGCGCTTTGTCCGGAGATACATCTCAAGGTGGGAGAACTCAGCGACTGCAAGGGACAGGGACGCCACACGACCACGGTCTCCACCCTGCATGCCCTGTCCGGGGGAGGTGAGCTGGTTGATACTCCCGGTTTCAGAGATTTTGGACTGGTGAACATTTCCGTTGAAGATCTTGCCGAACACTTCTCCGGCTTCGAAAAACATGGCGCGCTGACCTGTCGCTTCGGCAACTGCCGGCACCGCTCCGAACCTGGATGCGCTGTGATCGGTCTGGTAGAGCAGGGTTGCATCCCGGCCGAACGGTATGCGACTTACATGGAGCTGCTCTGTGAGGTTGAGGCCGACCAGGCGGAAGCCCGCAGCAGAGGGTGGAAAAACTGAAAACGATGCCTTGCACTGTAGAATTTTTTTGTGAGTTTCAGCTAAAACCTTTCATTATCATCTCCCACTGTGCGCCGAACTCCCATCAGATACGCAACCACAAATTCCTCCAGCGAACCGTCCAGAACAGCGTCTGGGTTTCCTGATTCCACTCCGGTGCGCAGGTCCTTGACCATTTTGTAGGGATGCAATACGTAGGATCGGATCTGGCTTCCCCAACTGATATCCTTCTTTTCAGCAGCTATCTCGGATGCCTTGGCGCTGCGCTCCTCCACTTCACGTTCGTACAGCCTGGCGCGCAGAACCTTCATGGCGGTGCCTCTGTTCGATATCTGGCTGCGTTCACTCTGGCAGGCCACCACAATACCGGTCGGAATATGAGTGATACGAACAGCGGAATCGGTCGTGTTGACATGCTGGCCACCGGCACCACCGGAGCGGAACGTGTCTACCCGCAGATCGGCATCACTGATTTTGATGTCGATGTCATCTTCTTCGATTTCCGGGAAGGCGTACATTGAGGCAAAGGAAGTATGGCGCCTGGCGTTGCTGTCAAAGGGAGAGATCCGCACCAGACGGTGGATGCCGGCTTCGGCCTTGAGACATCCGTAGGCGTATTCACCGCTGACACTAACGGTGGCAGACTTGAGGCCGGCCTCGTCACCAGCCTGAAACTCGGTAATGGTTGTTTTCCATCCCTTTTTCTCACAGTAGCGCAGGTACATGCGCAGAATCATTTCGGCCCAATCCTGGGATTCGGTTCCGCCGGCGCCCGGGTTGACGGTGAGGAAACAGGAGTTACGGTCGTGAGGCCCCGAGAGCATGCGCTGGAACTCCGCCGCAGCTACCGCCTGCAGCAGCCGGTTCGCCATCTCTCCCGTCTCAACCAGTGTGTCAGTGTCCTGTGCTTCCTCCCCCAGCTCTATCATTACCCGCACATCGTCACTCTGCCGCACAAGGTCATCCCACACCCGGACGCTCTTTTCCAGAGTGGTACGTTTTTTTATAATCTCTCTGGATTTACCGGCATCGTCCCAGAATCCGGGAACAGCCATAAGCGATTCGATCTCCAGAATCGACTCACGTTTGGCATCTATGTCAAAGTGACCCCCGAAGTTTGGCGATCCGCTCTTCACAATCCTTCAATGTGGCTATCTCTTCACGAAACATTGGTTACTCCTTGGCGATATATTTTCGCTTGAACCAGACAAGTATGGCTACGCCTGCTGTCAGCACCAGACAGAGCAGGGCGGGGGCGTCTCCGATTTTAAGGTACAACGATTCACCACTACCCGGTTTCACCTCTCCGGTACGAAAACCTTCGACAAAAATACCGGTCATGGTGCGGATATGTCCATTTTGGTCGATGATGGCGGTGATGCCGGTGTTGGCGGCGCGGATGAGAGGGGTACGGGTCTCGACCGCCCGGAAAGCGGCGATGGAGATGTGCTGGTAGGGAGCCGAAGAACGACCGAACCAGGCATCGTTGGTGATTGCCGCCAGAATTCTCGCGCCGTCTCTGACGTACTCACGCGCCAGTTCCGGGAAGATCACCTCGTAACATACCTGCGTGCCAAGCTTTGTACCTCCCGCATCCAGCGTAACCGCCCGCTGACCGGGAGCAAAGTCACCGATTCCCACCACCAGCTTGTTTATGAAGGTAAATATGTTTCCGAGCGGGACGTATTCTCCAAATGGAACCAGATGAAGCTTGTCGGCCCGCCCGGTTATTTCTCCGGCCGGCGACAACATGAAAGCGCTGTTCAGAAACGTGGTTTTTCCGTTTCTCAGCTCATACGCGGGACTTCCCAGTAAAATGTGCGCATTTAATTCCCGGGCCAGATTTTTGATCCGTTCCGCCTGATACAGGTCATCCTGGAAGAAGAACGGCACCGCACTCTCCGGCCAGACGATCAGGTCAACACCATCTTTGGCTGCCTCGCGCGTCAGACGCTCATACGTGACAACGGTCTTCTCCCTGAATTCGGGACTCCATTTGACATCCTGCGGGATATTTCCCTGAATCAGAGCTACCCGCAGCGGTTTTGAGCTGTTGGTTTCCGGTGCGTTCAACCGGCTGAATCCATAGAAAAGGGTACCTGTGAAAAGAATCAATATCACAATGGCGCTTTTCACCGGATAGGGAACTCCTGCTCCGGATACCGCCCGGAGTGCGCGGTACAGTACGATATTTGCCAGCACAATCAGCATGGTGATGCCGTAGACTCCCACAAGGTCTGCAATCTGAATCAACGGCAGGGTTCGAAACTGGGAATGTCCCAGCATGGCCCACGCAAAACCGGAAAAGAGGAATGAGCGGATAAAATCAAAGGCAACCCAGGCGACCGGCAGGGTAAAGGCAGCCTTGATGCCGACCGATTCTCCCAGACATGCGATACCGGTGCTCAATCCATAGAACATTGCCAGCCACAGTACCAGGAGCAGATAAACCGGAATACTGACTGCCCAGGGCAGATGGCCGTATTGAGTAAATACAATATTCAGCCAGTACAGAATGAAAGCATAGGCAGATGTCCCACAGGTAATGCCGATGCGGAATGCGGTTTGCTGCGTGCTCCCCTCCAATGCCACCAGCATCGGAATCAGTGCTATCCACGCCAGAAACGAAAGCCCCGGGGAAGGGAAGGAGAGAGCTATCAGCAGCCCGGAGGCGATCGACAATATTCCGCGACGATCGAATATCGGAACAATATATGTATGAAGCGTACGGAGCGTCATTCGCTATCCGGAGCTTCAGAGGGTTTAGCGCCCACGGTTGCGATAAGTACCTGTTTGATTTTTCGCTCATCCGCATCAATTACAGTCAACCGGAGTCCCTCACAATCGACCACATCACCTATTGCCGGGATCTTGCCGGTCAAATGGAAAATCAGGCCTCCCACGGAATCGAATTTATCCCTTTCGATATCGACCCCGAACAGCTCTTCCAACTCCTCCACAGGCATGCGGGCGTCTGCGGTGATCGAGCCATCCGGGTTGGTAGTGAAGATAGCTTCCTCCCGATCATATTCATCCTGAATATCGCCGACGATCTGCTCAAGCAGATCTTCAATAGTTATCAGACCGGATGTTCCACCATACTCGTCGATCACAATGGCGAGGTGGACCCGTCTCCGTTTGAATTCCTGAAGCAGAACCTCCAGACTCTTTGTCTCCGGAATAAAATAGGGCTGACGCATCAGCGAGCGGATCTGTACCCGGTCATCGGCATCTCCCCAGCTTTTAAGCAGGTCCTTGGCGTAGAGCAGACCGACGATGTTGTCGATGGTGCTTTCAAAAACCGGAATGCGGGAGTGTCCGCAGGCGATGATGGTGTCCAGCAGCTCATGGATGGATGCGGTAACAGAAACACAGGCCATGTCGATACGAGGCACCATGATCTCTCGGACGACTGTTGAGCCCAAAGAGAAAATGGAGCGGATCATCTCGGACTCTTCCTCGTTGACCAGTCCCTCTTCCTCGGATGCTTCGATAAATTCGTTGATCCCGTCTTCGGTGATTCGTTTGCGTCCGGTAACGAGCCGTCTGGCCAGCTCGAAAAAACCGAACTTTTTACTACTACTGCCTTCGTCCACTACTGGCTCCTCCTGTTATTCAAAATCTGGTAGGAGCGGCATCCTGCCGCCCACCTGACTAATCGCCTGATTCACTTAGCCTCATTAGTCGATGTCCTTCAAAAACGGTAAGTATTTCAGGAGCATCTCCCTTCAAGCGGTAAACAATGCGGTATCCCCGGTAAATAAGCTCTCGTATGTCGGGATTGCTGATTTCCGGCACAATCCTTCCGCTTCTCGGATTATCTGCCACAATTGCCTCTGCATGATCAATCAGGGCATCAACAAAACCAATTGCGCGTTCCAGGCTGTCCCGCGCAATGAATTCCTCTATATCAACCAGATTTTCACGAGCTTCCCGCGACCAAGTTACCCGCATGGATTACCCGCACACCTTCGTGCCTTAAGCGACCTTCGCAGTTCATCAGTCGTCAGGGTTCGCCCGCTTTCAACATCCGCCATGCCTCTTTCTACAGAATCAAGAAACGTTTTCCGGTACACCAGTTCGTCGTAATCCGAAGCGGACAACAGTACACCGGCCGGCTTGCTGTTCTGGGTAATAATGAGTGGATGTCTGGACGTCTGTAAGGTTTTGAACCACTTGGAAATGTTGGTTTTAAATTCAGCAATCGGAACAATGTCATTACTGATTGAAATTGATCTCATTATTTCACCTCCACAGATTAATCAACATAACGACCTAAATATAGATCAATAAAACAACTAATACAAGTAGTCTGGTGCGCACGGCGCACCCTACAGAAATGCAAAAGCGAATAAATCGTGTGCGAAATGTCTCTGAAGAGATTTGAGAATCTGGCTGCCCGTGACAGAAGGAAGCTTGCTCATGCGTTTACTGCAATTCGCTGAACACCGACACACTCGTTTAAAGTCGGTTCTTCCACCTCAAGGCATAGCTTCTTTCACCCGTTTCATCAGCACGTCCAGCGACTTCGCCTGCGTGTGACATCCTCGCAATCCCGGGACATATGCCACGAAATAACCGTCTTCATCCTTTTCAATAACCACATTGAATTCACGTTTCATGTTTTGTTCTCCCGTCAATCATTCAAAAAATCATCCCCCGAATTTCATGAATAACAGCAACACCATCAAGGTAATACCGGCTCCGATGCAGGAACCGAGTATTATTTCCCGCATGGTGTGAATCCGAAGCAAAAGCCGCGAATGGCTGACCATGGCGGCTAAGGAAACGGCAAGCATTGAAATGAGTGGATCGCCTGTTTTAAGCGACAGCGCCGTGGCCATCGAAAACGCAACCGCAGCATGGCCACTCGGTATGCCGCCACGGAGCGGAGTTCCACTGCCGGTCAGACTTTTTACCATAATGACGACAATGGTAACGATCAGTATGGAGACGATCGTGCCCATATCGGATGGCGTGCCGATCATGGCGAGCACCTCCCCGTAGCGCGGCATGATGTATTTGGCCAGAATGAGATACCCCATGATGGCCGCGCCGCAGGCAGCTATCAGCACGGCGCCGGCCGCCGTGTCTTTTGCAATTTTTGCCAGAGGGTGGAATCCGGGCGAAACCAGGTCTACAACAGCCTCAACCGCCGTGTTCATCATTTCGGCACAGAGTACAAGCAGGATCGAAAGCGCCAGAAGGGCAAACTCCAGCGGGCTGACTTTGAGAAACAGAACCAGCAGTAGTACGACCATTGCCGAAATAAAGTGGTTGCGCAGGTGCTTTTCTGTCCGGGCCGCGTGCAGTATGCCCTCAATCGCGCAGTTGGCTGAATCTATGAACCGGTCGGGCTTATCAACCCTTCCTTCTTCAATATTCTTAATAAGTGCCGCTCCTTTTGCTCCATTTTCTTTGCGGCAGCATCGCCGCTTCGTTCGTGGTCGTAGCCGCACAGGTGCAGAATGCCGTGGAGAAGCAGAAAAGCAAGCCGTTCGAAAAAGTCCATCCCGCCATCTGCAGCTTCCCGCGCGGCTGTGTCGGCCGAGATGATCACGTCTCCCAACGCCTGGGGGTTTACGCCGGAACAGTCGCCTTCCTGAAGTGAGAATGCAATCACGTTTGTTGGCCGATCCCTGCCCAGATAGTTACGATTAATGATGCGGACCGAACGGTCGCCGACGATCGATACTGACAACTCCGTATCGTCAGGACATCCCAAGGCGTTTAATATCGCCACTGCTACCGCTTTTAACCGTTTTGCCACTATCGGATGCTTTCTCTGGCGGTTGTTCAGGAGTATCTGCACTCTGGGTATCTCCGTTTTCGGGCTTTACATGACTAACGCCGGATATCCTTGAACCATTTTTTCTGGCACCTCCACCCTTATGCACCGGTTCGGGGTAGTCGATGCGATGGTGGTATATACCGTTCAGAACCCGGTTAAAGCTTCTGGCTATTTCATGGAGGTTCTTCAGTGTCAGCTCACATTCGTCCAGCTGTCCATCTATGAAGATATTGTTAATGAGCTTCTGGACCATCCCCTGAATTCTATCAGGATTCGGATTGGTGAGAGTACGGGAGGCCGCTTCGACACAGTCGGCCAGCATAACGATTCCAGCTTCCCGGGTCTGTGGTTTGGGACCGGGATAGCGAAAATCCTTCTCTTCAATCACTTGACCACCAGCTCCTGCCTGCGACTTGGCCCGTTCAAAAAAATACTTGATCAGCGCTGTGCCGTGGTGCTGACGAATTATGTCTATAATTGGCTGTCCGAGATGTTTTTCGCGCGCAAGTTCGGCTCCTTCCTTGATGTGCGAAATTAATATGAGAGCGCTCATGCTGGGTGTCAATTTGTCGTGGCGGTTCTCCTCGCCTCCCTGGTTTTCGATGAAATACAGCGGTTTTGATGCTTTACCTATATCATGATAGTAGGCAGCCACACGGGCCAGCAGAGGATTGGCATTGATCGACTCGGCGGCGGCCTCTACCAGGTTGCCTACGATTACACTGTGATGATACGTACCAGGAGCCTTAACCATAAGCTCTCTCAGTATCGGAGTATTCAAATTTGCCAGCTCAAGCAATTTTATGTCGGTAGTATATTGAAAGAGCGTTTCAATGGCCGGAATAAATCCTGACACGAATCCTGCGCTGAGGATGCCGCTTGCAAGGGCGAATAATGCCACATAGACGGTCTGCATGCTGAACAGTGCGTTGTTCAAGGTCTGAAACGACAGCGCCATGGCAAGATTGACGACCGATATTTTGAGACCGGCGGCATAGATGGTGCTGCGACTGGTGCAATGCCGGACGCCGTGAGCTCCGACAATACTTCCAAGCAGGGAGTAGATAACTACCATCATGTTGTTTTCAAACATTATTCCGAGCAGGGGAGCCAGAATCGCACAGCATACCAGAGCCACTTCGGAATTGATGAAGATGCGTACTATCATGGCGCCTGCAGCGAACGGAAAGAGGTAGAAGTAGGTGGCGGGATCAATGGCAGGATAGATGGAACCGATATTATGGGATATCAGGAGGGACGTCTTGAATACGAAAAAACTGCCGACGATCAAAAGAGAAATAATCAGAATATCTTTGTTGGTCGGGTTGAATTTGCGGATGTTCTTACATGCGAACCGATACGGAAAATAGAAGAGTACAATGATCAGCGAAAAAATGCCGGCGAAAGAAAAGAAGGGGCTTCCATCATGCTTTCGTCCGAAGATTGTATTCAGTTTGTGAGCTTGTTCAGAGCTGATACGTTCACCAACTCTTGCGATCATTTCCCCTTTTTGAACCTTGAACATTATCGGTCGAACGGCATCCGTGGCCGTTTTTGAACGCGATTCTGACGCCTCGCGATTGTAATAAAGATTCGGCAGCATGATGCGGGTAATAATTGAGGAGAGTCTGCTGCTGTCTGAAGACGATGCCAGACCGGCATATTTCCATTCTGCAACAGCAGTACGCGCCGCCCCGATCTCGATATGACCGGTGGATGAGTCACCACTGCCCACAACGCGACCGCTATTGTCAAGAATCTCGATGCCTCGCCTTGAATCGCTCAAAAAAGCTTTGCCGTCCGGAACAATTTTGTGTTGATACAGATCGGTCAGCAGTCTGGCTACGTCCTGCAGAAAATCCTTGTCTGACTTGACTCTGGTAAGTGCCAGAATATCGGCGTCGCTCAGTCCAGAGTCGAGAATCGGCGCCAGCAGCTTGCGCCACTCTCCACTGCTTTTTGTTTGTTTTGAGATACGCTCTGTCCGGATCATGTTCAGAGTCTGCGTCAATTTGTCAATGATGTACGCAGGCACCCGATCGTTCAGGTTGTAGACAACCGGAGCATTGTTGCCGGCTTCCTTTCGGCGTTGTTCAGTCAAGGCGCGATCCTCAATCAGGTAGTCCTGAGAGGCGCGAAAATCGGAAGTCACAATATCACCGGGTTTGAATACCAGTGCTGAAAACTGTTGTTTGGGAAGTATCAGGATGGTAAGCAGTAAAGCGGTGGAGATCAGCAGAATAAACCGGTTGCGACGGACAGTATCCGGATTGGAAAACCTCCTGATAACTGAATCGAGGAGGTTTGACCCAAACTTGCTCAGATAGGACAGGGCGTTCTGATCCCGGATGGCGCTGGATTGTTCAGGCATAGTCTCGTTGTGCCACTGGCTGCATGAGTATTTGAAGTTGGATTCAGATATAGTCTGATTTCAAATAGGTGTCAATAAATCTATCCACTGTCAATCCCGCCTCAATACGCGAAAATACCTCATCCTGCTCAGCCAGGCGTCCTGCGCGAATATCTTCCTCACCCTGTACCATAAGTTTGAGCATCGCAATGGCGTTTCTCATGCCTTCGTAGCTGGCAGTATCCTGTAATACGGCACGAGCCAGACCGTTCTGGGTTATTATCACCGGCCTGCGGGTTTCGTTGACCTGATGCAGCAGGTGAGCGGCATTTCCTTTAAGGTAGGTTACGCTTGTCGGCTGGTAGCCACTGTTTTCCTGTTTGCTTGAGAGTCTTCTGCAGTTGCAGATTTATGTGCGCCATTACTACGTCTGCCACAATGGGTGCGTCCCCGACTCCGATACCTGCCGAAGAAAGCAACCCATCAATATCCGGCCAGTAAGCATGCCTGGCGAACTCTTTTACCAGTTTAAGATTCAGCGCTTCAAGCAACGGCATCCAGGCAGCACCTTTAACAGCATACTGCCGAACCGAAAGCGCCGGATTAAACTGATACCACCCCTGAGTTAATCGTTTGAACAGTCTGCGGTTATAGGCGTAGTCCCGATCCGCCTCATTTCGTGACAGTACGCTTGAGATGTGCTGGCGCTTGTTCCGTTCCGGTTTTACAACGTGCGCCGGCAGATGCTCCCATGCTTCCAGAATCGCGGCAGTGTTAAAGGTCGGTGAATCGTTCCACCATCTGTTATTATTTTTCATCGCAAAGCGCGATTTAAAGAGCGCCCACAAGGTTTGAACCAGAAAATATTCCGAGAGATGCCGGTCAATGCGTACCAGCCGCTCACCAACCATGAAATCAATGCTCGCCGGTGCAATCAGTTCATAAATCGTACTGAAAGCACCCTTGGAGTATTTCGGCGCACGGAAGGCTTCAATCATGGCCCAGTGCAGTGTGTTCCGCCCCAGGTGGTCGGTCAGTGCCGGGTCTGCACCACGTTCCAGCAGAGTCTCCACCAGCGGAACATTCCCGGCAATGGATGCAGCCATCAGCGGAGTCAGATTCATGGATGTACGATGATCAACCCCGTACTTCTCGCATTGACGCAGAATATCCGTTAAGTTGTTGCGATAATAGGGCATCAGATGCTTGTAGCCAAAGGAGGGACGTTCCTTCGCAAAGTTTTCCGCCTGCCTGAATCCGGCCGAATGAGCCAGATATTCGGCAAGCACCGGTTCGTCGTAAGCAGCGGCGTATTCATAGAGCTGCTGCTTGAATTTTGAACCGGGGACTTTTTCGATAAAAACCTTTGTCAAGCCTTCACGGAGCCTCGCTTCGTCAAATACCTGCCAGGGAACCGGTATCTCTTTGAGAATCGTCTTACGGATGGCGTCGGCCTGTTCCTGCTTGCCCTGCAGTTCAAGCTTGCGTGCTTCCTTCTGCCAGTCATCCAGGCTTGATGTTTTTGCCGAAACCCGCACTGCGTCGCTCGCCGCCCGCAGGTTCAGGAGGCCAAGCAGCCTGTGGCCGGTGTCGGCCTCAATCAGATATACGTTTTTTATGGCGCGGGTCAGTGCCACATAAAGAGCATTGACGTAGAACTTATAAATTTCCAGTGATTTGTCGGTCTTGTCACTGGCTCTGCCGTATTCCAGATCATCAACCTGAATATCTTTTTCCGAAACCCCGTCAACGATTTCAGCAAACTCGGCCCGATGATCGGAAACAAAGCGGTAGAGCACAATATTCTCGTATTCAAGCCCTTTGGCCTCATGGATAGAAAATATCAGCGGAGTCTGAAAAAACCTGCGCGCGGCCGACTTGTCTTCATCCCGCAGAACAAGCACGGCCACCTGGGTGGATCCCATGGTTTTCTGATTCAGCTCCTTCTTCACCGTATCCTTGTCGTTAAGCAGCGTTACCTCACCGTTGTTTTCCGAAACCGTTTCAACCAGAAAATTGCTCTCCCGATCAATGGAACCAAAACGTTTGTGTTTGATTTTAAGAAGGGTGTTGGCGATCAGGGTGGCTGCGGGACTGTTTCGGAAGTTGGTGCGCAGAACTTTAAGCTCCTGCCGCTCTGCCAGTTTGGGATCGTGCCAGAACAGTGATTTTACATTGCTCCAGGAAAAGAAGTTGGGGTGGACAATCTGGTTGGAATCGCCGCAGAGCAGGAAATGACCCGGTTTTTTGAGGGTTTTGAGAATCAGGGACAACTGGGTATTTGTGATGTCCTGCACCTCATCCACCACGACAAAATCATAGCGGGGAAGTACGACTGCTCGCCATTCATGGGAAACCAGATTCAGATCGTACAGGCCGGAGTCATCAAGCCATTCCCGGTACTTTTCAAAGAGGAGATAGAGAAGTTCACGTTGATCCTGTAGATAAATTGACTGCCGTACACCCAGATTCAGGTAGGCGTCGCGAGAGAGAACACCGCCAGCATCTGCGGTAACAACCCCACGGATTTCTTCAAAGGCGTGGTGTGCCTCCAATCCCTTGAACTGTTGCTTCATCCGGAAAAACCATCCCGCAAACTCCCGCCAGGTGGCCTCGCGTCCTTTCGGCACGCGGATGCTTTCCAGAAATTCACGGTATGAGTAAAAGGTCGTGTCCTGCCCTTCCTTTTCAAAGCCGTTGGCATAGTAGAGATTGCGGGCGCTCTGGGCCAGGTAGGCGGAAAGGGTAACGTACAGCACTTCACCTTCAGTATGTTTCAGCTTCTCCAGCGTCAGCATGGTCTTACCGCTACCCGCCGACCCCACAACGATCAGGGGTGACGGCATCCTGTAAATGGCGTCCTGGGCATCGTCAAAGGAAATAACCTTGTCCAGCAGATGAATTTCACGCCGCTTCGGATGGACATATCGCACCGGTTCCGCTTCTATGGCTGCCTGAGGAGTCTCTATATCCGGCAGATTATCTTCATCCACCGCTGCACCTCGAAGAAAGCGGGACTTGTCATAGTTGTGATTTTCGATCACCTCCAGCATCAAAGCGTAGACCTCATCGCCATGCCGGATGATTGAGAAGATCAGCCGGTTGGTGTAATCAAGCTTGGCCCGGTAAAATTTGCCATGAGTCAGATTGGTGATTTTCTTGACATCAGCAGAGCGGAAGTCACCCTTTTCTATGGCAGCAATTACTTTGTTGTACTGGACTTTGTGACGTGAGACATCAAGGCCGATGTATTCGAGAATTTTCATACTGTTTGGAACCCGTTATTGATCAAGCTTTGCATGCCTCTATCAGTATCTGTAACACCCTGTCGGCCTGGTCATAGGGCACCTGACAGGTGCCGACCTTCGTATGGCCGCCACCACCGTGCTTGAGCATCAATGACCCGACGTCAACCGTGGCGGTCCGGTTGAGAATGCTATATCCGACCGAAATTGCAACAAACTCTTTCCCGCGGCCATCAATCATCCGGATTGAGATATTAGTTTCAGGGTAGAGCGAATAGACAAGGAATCTGTTCGCAGGCGGAAGTTCTTCAACACCACGGGCATCCGTTACAAGCACCGGGCCGTCAACCCGTGAATGTCGATGGAGAAACTCCCTCGCCTTCCGGTCGTTCTCCCGATACAGCTGAACTCGCTCCTGAGTGTCCGGCAGACTCAGGATTTCATCAATGGTCCTGGTTCTGATATGGTCAACCAGATCATTCATGAACTCAAGATTGCTGATACGATAGCCCTTATGATACCCCAGCCCGGTTCTCGGGTCACAAATGAACCCAAGCAGTATCCACTCTTGAGGATTCAGAATTTCCTTTTCCGTCAACTGCCCCGAATCGACTTTATCCACGTATTCAAGCATCTCCTTGAACTTCCCGAATTTTTCCTCGCCATAATAGTCACAGATCACACGTGCCGCACTCGCTGCGGACGTGCTACGTCCCTCGTACCGGCCCTCAAGTGCAAGGCGCTCATGCTCGCTGGAATGATGATCAAACCAGAGACCGCATCCCGGGACATATGGTACATTTGCAAGGATGTCATTTTTGTCGACCGGAATTTTGCCGTCCTGCAGATCTTTGGGATGTGCATAGACCATTTCGTTCATCAGCCCAAGTTCCTTCAGTAGCACCGCACAGCAGATACCATCAAAATCTGAACGTGTTAAAAGTCGCATTCCATTTTCCTCCTTAGAATTAATGAATTCTGGTGAGACAGAATTTCGCTGATAATACCACTAACTCTGAAAATGGTACATCGGGAATATCTACGTTAAGGATAAAAGACTGAGGATATCATCGTCGAACCGCACGACAATTCTGCTTTGACTTAAATCATGAAGCCGTTGTATATTTCGGCTGGTTTTTCATGCTATGGGACTCGGCAACAACATATGTATCGAATAAAGGGGAGAAAAGAGATGCTGCACATCGTTCAGGTAGTATTGTCGGGAATTGCGGAAATCCCAAAGATTTTTCTGGATGAAGCAAAGGCGATGTCTGCATTCGTTGCATGTGCGAAAAAGTACTGGCCGCAATCGTATCCCGCATATTGCGGCATGAATGGTGTCAGCCAGGATTTTTTTTCCTCAGCTGTGGCTTTTTCACAAACATTCGATCTGGCAGAAAAGAATACGATACATTACTGGATCGTGAAGCCGGAAGATATAGGTCTCGACAAATTGAAGCTTCTTGTATCAGGCAGTGATGATCACTATGCGGGTAAGTCGGAACATGATTCCGGAATTCCACCCTCAAGCCCGGAAATAGAAGAGCCGAAAGAGATCGATGAAAAGTATGCAACACCGGAATGGAGAAAATATGTAGAATCAGTAAGAAACTCGTGTGGTGGCAGTTGGGGTGAATCCCGATTATTTACACGGCATGACTGGCGACAGGATGTGTATGGCAATTCGACCTCCTTTGAGTATTGGGAGTGGGTCGCGGCAAAAATCGATACCTGTACCGGAAAGGCGGAAAAAGCCGGCTATTCTGTTTTTGAGGATCCGGAACAGCCGGAACGCTACACGTTCAAAACTCCGGATGGTAACGGAAGTGAAATCTCTTGTAATACTGAAGTGGAAGCATGGTGTCATGCCGGTCTGCACTTTGAAGGAGTGAAATAGTTACGAACTTTTCACCCTCGTGGATGTATCTCCCGATGCAGTTTCTTCAAGCGTTCACGGGTAACATGGGTGTAGATCTGTGTACTTGACAGATCGGCATGCCCCAGCATGAGCTGGACGCTGCGCAGGTCGGCGCCGTTTTCAAGCAGATGGGTGGCAAATGAGTGCCGCAGGGTGTGCGGTGAGATGTTTTTGCGGATAGCCGCCATCTGAGACCGTTTCTTGATGATGTTCCAGAAGGCCTGGCGGCTCATTGCACTACAGAGGCGCGACAGAAAAAGAGTCGGGTTCTGGCCCCTGGGATCCTGAACCCGGCGATATTCAATCAGATAGCGCCCGACTTTCAGCCGCGCCGACTCCCCGATCGGCACCAGGCGTTCCTTGTTTCCCTTTCCGACCGTCATCAGGTAGCCGGAATCAAGATTGATCTCGCGCAGCTTCAGATTTACCAGTTCAGATACCCGCAGGCCTGTTGCGTACAACAGTTCCAGCATCGCAAGGTCACGCAGATCCTCCCCCCGCTCCCCCCCACAAGCGGCAAGCAGCGCATCAACTTCACGGCTGTCCAGAAACTGTGGCAGTTTATGCACTGTTCGTGGCGCTTCGATTATAGTAGCCGGATTGCAGTCAGTATAATTTTCAATCATCAGGAATTTATGGAACATGCGGATGGCCGAAAGAGAGCGGGCACGACTGCGCGGGCCTATCTGCAGTTTCTGCAGGAAACCCATGAACGCAGAAATTTCTGCCTGACCGACATCGGACGGCCGCTCGCGCCCTGATTTCTCCAGAAAATCAAGATAGCGTGCCAGATCCCGGCTGTAGGCGCTCTGCGTATTGGCCGCGAGCCCTTTTTCAACCGCCAGATACGATATGAAGAGGTCGAGGAAGTCGTTCATGTTATTTCAAAATCCCGGTTGACAAATCCCGGCCAATCTGGTTTAGTGCCGCCATAACATCGTATAACTATTTATAATAGCTGAATTATTTTAGCGGTGCTAAATATTTTATCCAAGGAGAATACCAGAATGCAGAAATACAGATTCCGCAAAGTCATGGCTGCCAATCGCGGCGAGATAGCTATCCGCATCTTCCGCGCCTGCACCGAATTAGGTATCGGCACAGTAGCTCTATACTCCGAAGAAGACAAGCTCTCTCTGCACCGCTATAAGGCCGACGAAGCTTACCTGATCGGCAAGGGCAAGGCTCCCATCGACGCCTATCTGGGTATTGACGAAATTATCGCCCTGGCCCTGAAGGCCGATGTAGACGCAATTCATCCCGGTTACGGTTTTCTGGCCGAGAATGCCGAATTTGCCGAGGAGTGCCGGGTTAACGGTATCACCTTCATTGGCCCGACTGCCGAGATGATGCGTGCCCTGGGTGATAAGGTGGCTGGCAGAAAAGCGGCCATCGCCGCCGGAGTCAACGTGGTTCCCGGCACAGAGGATCCGGTTGAAAAAGAAGAGGAGGCTCTCAAATTCGCCAAGGAACATGGCTATCCTATCATCATCAAAGCCTCTGCCGGCGGCGGCGGTCGTGGCATGCGCGTGGCCAACAACAGAAAAGAGCTGCTGGAGGGTCTGGTGGCGGCCGGCAGCGAAGCAAAAGCCTCATTCGGCAATGCGGAGGTATTTCTGGAGCGCTATCTGGCCAATCCCAAGCATATCGAAGTGCAGGTACTCGGAGACAACCACGGCAATCTGGTGCACTTCTTTGATCGTGACTGCTCCGTGCAGCGCCGCCACCAGAAGGTGGTGGAATTCGCCCCTTCCCTCTCTCTGACCCAGAGTCAGCGGATGGAGCTCTGCACGGCAGCACTCAAGATCGCCGGGCACGTAAAATACCGCAATGCCGGCACCATCGAATTTCTGGTGGATGCTGAAGGAAATCACTACTTCATCGAGATGAACCCCCGTATCCAGGTTGAACATACCGTGACCGAGATGATTACCGGGCGCAATCTCGTCCAGAACCAGATTCTGGTCGCCTGCGGGCACAAGCTCTCCGATCCCGAAATCAACATCCCCAGTCAGAGCGCTATCGACATGCGCGGCTACGCCATCCAGTGCCGTATCACCACCGAGGATCCAGCCAATAACTTTGCCCCGGACTTCGGCACCCTGACCACCTACCGTTCGGCGGCCGGTTGCGGCGTGCGTCTGGACGCCGGTAACGCCTTTTCCGGGGCCAAGATAACCCCGCATTATGACTCGCTGCTGGTCAAGGTCAGCTCCTGGGGGCTGACATTCAATGAGGCAGCCAACATTATGCATCGCTCGCTGCAGGAGTTCCGCGTGCGAGGCGTCAAGACGAACATCGGTTTTCTGGAAAATGTTGTCACCCACCAGGTATTTCTCAAGGGGCAGTGCGACACTTCCTTCATCGACAAACATCCTGAGCTGCTCCATTTCCGTGAAAAGAAGGATCGCGCCAGCAAGGTACTCTCCTTCCTGGGCAACGTGATCGTCAACGGTTCGCCGGGTACTCCCCGTTCGCTCAAATCCGCCGACCTGATCGAGGCGCGTGTACCGGAGGTGGAAAGCAATCGCCCCCGTCCTTCCGGCAGCAAGGACCTCTTCATGCAGTTGGGAGCTGATGAGCTTTCCCGGTGGATACTTGAGCAGAAAAAACTGCTGATAACCGACACCACCATGCGCGACGCCCACCAGTCCAACCTGGCTACCCGGGTACGTACCTACGATTTGCTGAAGATCGCCGAGCCGACCTCCTATCTGGGCGCCGACCTGTTTTCGCTTGAGTGCTGGGGCGGCGCCACCTTTGACGTCTCAATGCGTTTTCTGAAAGAAGACCCCTGGCAGCGGCTGCACAAGCTGTCCGAACTGATCCCCAACATCCTGTTCCAGATGCTGCTGCGTGGCTCCAACGCCGTAGGTTATACCAATTATCCAGACAACGTAGTGGAGAAATTTGTTGAAGAGGCCGCCGACTCCGGTGTTGATATCTTCCGCGTATTCGACTCCTTGAACTGGGCCGCCGGAATGAAGGTCGCCATGGAAGCGGTCAGAAGGAGCGGAAAAATCTGCGAGGCGGCCATCTGTTATACCGGCGACATTACCGATCCCAGACGTGACAAATACCCGCTGGAATACTATGTGTCCATGGCGAAAGAGCTGGAATCGATGGGAGCCCACATCCTGGCCATCAAGGACATGGCCGGTCTGCTGAAGCCGCTGGCGGCCTACAAACTGGTGAAGGCGCTGAAAGAAAACATCGGCATCCCGGTTCACCTGCACACGCACGACACATCCAGTAACGGCAGCGCCATGCTGCTGAAAGCCTGCGAGGCCGGCGTTGATATCGTCGACGCAGCCCTGTCGTCACTGTCCGGTCTTACCGCCCAGCCTAATCTGAATGCTCTGGTGGCGACTCTGGAGGGGACCGATCGCGATCCGCTGGTTAATGCATCCGGCCTGCAGAGGCTGGCCAACTACTGGGAAACAGTGCGTGACTACTACGCCCCCTTCGAGTCCGGACTCAAAAGCGGAACAGCCGAGGTGTATCACCACGAAATTCCGGGCGGCCAGTATTCCAACTACAAGCCGCAGGTGGCCGGTCTCGGTCTGATCGAGCGTTGGGACGAATGCAAGGAGATGTACCGCAAGGTCAACATGATGTTCGGCGATATTGTCAAGGTCACACCGTCATCAAAGGTCGTCGGCGATATGGCCATGTTCCTGGTAAAAAACAATCTGGAGCCGGAGGATGTATTCGCCTCCAAAGATGAGCTGGCTTTCCCTGAGTCGGTGGTCGGCATGTTCAAGGGGATGTTGGGCCAGCCCTACCAGGGATGGCCGGAAGTGCTGCAGAAAATCATCCTCAAGGGCGAGCAGCCGATCACCTGCCGTCCCGGTGAACTGCTGGAACCGGTTGACTTTATCGAGGAGCGGCTCAAGCTGGAAGAGAAACTCGGCCACAGGGTGGATGAAAGGGCTGTGGTCTCAAATGTCCTCTATCCCCATGTGTATCCTGAGTTCGACAAGCATCGCCAGGAGTATTCCGACACCTCGGTCATCCCGACACCGATCTTCTTCTATGGTCTGGAACCGGGTCAGGAGACTTCTATCGATATTGAACCGGGCAAAACCCTGATCATCAAACTGAATGCCGTCGGCAAGGTACAGAAAGACGGCACCCGCGCTGTTTACTTTGAACTGAACGGCAACAACCGCTCGGTGGTCATTCGCGATCAGTCAGCCCAGACCGACGAGAAGGAGCGAGTAAAGGCAGTCAAGGGGAACCCCAACCAGATCGGTGCTCCCATGCCGGGCAAGGTGCTCAAGGTCAACATCAAAGCCGGCGACGAAATCAAGGCCGGCGACGTACTGATAGTTACCGAAGCCATGAAAATGGAGACCAACATCAAGGCCAAATCCGATGGTAAGGTGGTTGAGGTAAAGTTCAAGGAAGGCGAAAAAGTGGAGAAGGAAGATTTGCTGATTGTATTGAATTAAAAGGGACAGACAGGAAAAGATCAAAGTCAGTGGAACACGGAAAAGACGGATTGAACGGATTGAACGGATTCAGGCAGATTTTTAATTTTTTTAATCCGTGTAAATCCGTTCGATCAGATTTGATCCGTGTTCCCTGCTTTTGAATTTCCAGGTTTACTCAAATTTGGTTATGATCGCCCCGGCGGGGGCGGAGCGTAGCCGCCGTTGTCCCACAGCCGGTTGGCCGGACGGCGGAGCGGCAGGTCGCAACGCACCACTCCCAGTTTGCAGAGAGTTGAACGCCACTCGTATTTGACATGAATGGTTTCAACTGCCCTCTTTTCGGCTTCAAACTCAACCGTCCGCACCGGCGAAAACTCCTCGCGGCCATATCCGGTTCCGGCGCCCTCCAGGGATTTTTCCTGCTTTCCAGCTTTTTTCCTCATACTTTCTGCTGCCGGCGCCGGTGCAGCCGGGGCGCTTGAAGCCCGGTCGAGAGCGGCGGCGCCTGATGCGCTCTTATTTTCGTAATCCTGTCGGTTGCTCTGCGACGTCGGCATCGGTGGCGGTTCGTAACGCCGCACCTCCGCGTAGGCCGCCACGGTGATAACACCCATGGCGCTCTCGTCGCCAAAAGCGGCGGCATAGGAGTCAGGCACGTCGGTGAAATAGAAGCGGTTGATGCGGTCCTGCCCGCTGCGCCATCCGGCAAACTCACCCGAACCGAATGGCTCAAGGATGTACATCCGTTCGCTGCTCTTCAGCCAGGATTTCTCGCCGCTGATGATGTTACGGCCGTCAACCGCAATAACCACCCCTACCCTTCGATTAAGACGGTTCCTCACTTCGACGCGATAGTGATCCCCCCTGGCCGCCTCGGCATAGACCTTTTTCAGCCCGCTGCGCATCTTGACCGGATAGGTCGGCAGTGTACGACCGTCATCGGTCACAATGCGAACCTCCACGGCGTCTCCCACTCCACCCGCCCATACCTGAGCTGCACTCACTACGATTGCCAGCATGATTGTTACGATGGTTTTCATGGTTCTGTTCCTCCTTGAGAATAATGCGTCTTTGTCTCTTTGACAGGAGGAGGCCACGAAAAGTTCCCGGTTTTTTTTGAGAGGTCGATTATTTTTTTGAAATTTTGGTGGCACTTTGAAGCATGTATGATCAATGGACATGTAAATTATAGTAAAATATAATATTAAAATTCTTGACAGTCTGTTTAATTTAACTAGATTCAACCTACCCGATACCTCAAGCAGATCCAGCCAGGAAACCACCCATGCAATTTGTCGATGTCACCACCGACATAGCCTTCAAAAAAGTCTTCGGCAGCGAACAGCACAAGGATATCCTGATCGGTTTCCTGAATGCCGTGCTTGATCTGCAGGGCGACAGGAGCATCCGGGAGGTCACCCTTAAAAATCCCTGGCAGGCGCCCGATATAGCCATACTTAAAGAAACAATTCTGGATATTAAAGCGGTTGATAATCGCGGTGTCTCTTTTATCGTCGAAATGCAGGTGGAAAAGAAATACTCTTTCCGGAAACGCGCCCAATACTATACCGCCAAAGCCTACACCGGACAGATTGACAAGGGGGAGGACTACCCGAAGCTGGGTCAGGTCATCTTTATCGGCATACTTGATTTCAGTTGCTTTGATGGAGAGAACTGCCTGACCCGTCATCTGATCCTCAACCAGGACACCCATAAGCAGGAACTGAAAGATCTGGAATTCAACTTTATCGAGCTACCCAAATTCGACAAGAGCGAAGAGCAACTTGACGGCATAGTCGAAAAATGGATCTACTTCATCAAGAACGCCGGCGGTTTGACCATGATCCCGAAAAGCGCCGAGGCAATCCCGGAACTGAATAATGCTTACACTCAGGCGGCCCTGTTTTCGTGGACAAAGGATGAGCTTGATGTGTATGAATACTGGCGTATGGAAGAGACTTCCGACCGCTATAAACTGCTGGAAGAATATGAAAAAGGGATTGAACAGGGGATTGAACTGGGGATTGAAAAAGGAATTGAAAAAGGAATTGATCAGGGAATAGAGATAGGTGAGAAAAAGAATCGGTCTGAAATTGCCCGCAAGATGATGCAAAAAGGGATTGCAATTGATGATGTCATGGAAATCACCGGCCTGAGCCGTGAAGAGATTGAAAAGGTACTACCGTGAACAGTGAGGCTTTGTATGCAATTCGTTGATGTAAAGACCGACATAGCCTTCAAAAAAGTATTCGGCAGTGAGCAGCATAAAGACATCCTGATAGCGTTTCTCAACGCCGTACTTGATCTGCATGATGACAGACAGATCAAATCCGTCACCCTTAAAAACCCTTGGCAGCCTCCCGACATATCCATTCTTAAAGAAACGCTTCTCGACATAAAAGCGGTTGACAATCGCGATGTCTCTTTCATTGTAGAAATGCAGGTAGAGAAGAAGTACGCCTTCCGGAAACGCACTCAGTATTACACCGCCAAAGCCTACACCAGCCAGATAGACATAGGTGATGACTATCCCAAACTGAATCAGGTCATCTTCATCGGCATACTTGATTTCAAATGCTTTGACGGCAGTGCTTACCTGACCCGGCACCTGATACTTAATCAGTCCACGCAGAAGCAGGAACTGAAAGACCTTGAGTTCAACTTTCTGGAACTTCCCAAATTCGACAAGAGCGAAGAGCAGTTGGAAGGCATAATTGACAAATGGATCTACTTCATCAAAAACGCCGGCAGCCTGACGGTGATTCCTAAAAGCGCCGAGTCAATATCCGGGTTGAACGAAGCCTACAAGCAGGCTTCCCTGTTTTCCTGGAACAGGGAAGAGCTTGAAGTGTACGAGTATCGTCGCATGGAAGAGACGTCGGAGCGTTACAAGATGCAGGATGAGTATGAGAAGGGCATTGAAAAAGGCAAACTTGAGGTTGCCCGTAATTTGTTTGCCGCCGGTGTAGCGTGGAAAGTGATCATGCAGGCCACCGGCCTGAGCCGTGAAGAGATTGAAAAGGTACTACCGTGAACAGCAATACCTCTAAAACGCCCATAAGCGCCCATAAAACCTCGAT
>Ga0194037_1000133_pt1 | contig 54205 bp, 45 predicted proteins | sample JunL306m_MetaG_FD_148653 | JGI IMG/M metagenome (GOLD analysis project Ga0194037, IMG submission 148653) | Anoxic zone freshwater microbial communities from boreal shield lake in IISD Experimental Lakes Area, Ontario, Canada - Jun2016-L304-6m | ecosystem: Environmental > Aquatic > Freshwater >... | reverse complement strand
GTTATAGGGTTTTTGGTCAAGGAACTTCGGTTTAAGCTTCACTTCCACCATCTGCTCTTCATCGGAGATGATGACGTTTATGAGGGAGATGAGTAAATCTTTATTTTATTTTCTTCGCTGCCGAATAGCTTTCAACGTCGAAATCGAGGCGTTGATTCATTTTACAGATGAAATTATTGCTTATCTCCTTTTGCGCTTACTCTGGCAGTGCGCCGAAGCGATGTTCCAATTGCATTTTCCGTAAATGGGGCTGGCCCACCACGTAATCCTGCCAATTCACGGACCCGCCGGGCAATTTCAACCTTGGACTGCCGCAATAATTTGATTTCGGATGCGGTCAACATCCGTGGTGTTAAGCAAATAACGTGCTTCAGACATCAATGACACCGTGCTGAATGTCACTGTACACAGAAATCTCTCTGGCCACAGCCTCTGGAATGACAAGTGTTCCAACAACTTTTCGAAGCAAAGCCAATTGACCAATACGGGCTAAGGCAATTAACGGAGTAGCATTGCAGATAATCATGCAGCTCCTTTTGATAACTGAGCAACTCCTCGTAACTCACTGTCAACAATAGACTCGTCATAATCAAAAATGACAATCCCTTTTTGCGCCAAAATATCCATAAAGCTGAGCCGATTACATCCCGCCAAATCAGCAGCTTTCCCCAATGAGAGTTTTTTCTCCTGAAAATAAGTTATGGCAGCCATGAGACGAATCTCTTGTGCCAAGTCTTGAATCCCAATCTTGAGTGAGGCCAGCAAGTCCTGGGATACTTCAAACGTCATTGTTTCTGTCATAGTGAAGCTCCTTCATAAAAATCGTTCAAGCGGCATGGAACCATCCTGTTTCTTGTTTCAAAGATACTCACTGGTGTGTTGTACTCCATCAAGAGAAAATCAGAGTGTTTCATTCAGAGTACCAATATTGAGCCTGATCTGCAACTCCTGAAGAAGCTCTTGCAAAAAATTCAGGAGTAAATTCCAGGAGAGGGAGAAATCATCAAGGCAGAGCACATAAACGGCCTTCAGCTTCATCATCAACCACAAAAGACTCTCATTTGCACTTCAGCCGTGCCCAACAGGAGCAGCCTCGTCTCCGGGAAAGTGATACCTCCATCCCGGGTAATGGCTGATGGCCTTAGCAGCATCTTTGGTAAAAAAGATAAACCCTCTCGCTCTCAAAACGCCGGTATTTTTTCCGAAGCTCTTCCTCCGAAAGCGGACAATCGCGCCGCTGGATGCTTGCCCCTGCAATGGCACCTGTTGCTGAGATGGAAGAAGAGTTTTGTTCGTTACTATTGTCGTATCCATCAGCTTTTTCTGCAGTTAATAGATTTTCAGAAATATCGCATAATCTCGCTTGCTTCTGAGGATTTGGCAAGGGCTGTGATAAAGCAGCAGCCGCATCTTCAGAAAACCCTCCAGTATCATCGCGAAGCATCACCCTCGGCATCAGGCACTCAGCTCAATACTCCCACTCCTCGTGCTTGACCGGCAATTATTGCGAATCGTTCAAAGCTTCAAACACGAGCGATCCTACGCAGGAACAAGCTCCTCCCATCCGGCAATAACTCTGCCGAGCTCTTCCTGGAATGCCACGCGGCGGAGGTTATCACCCTTCACCTTGCCAGCAAAAAGTTTCCATCTGGCTTCATCCTTGATGACATCCACCAGTATAGAGCGAACTTTAACCATAACTCCAGCCTGCCGGGCATACTCCTTGCGCTGTGCATTGCTGTTCAGATTCCCGAGACCGGAGAGGTAGTAGGTTAGAATCTGTTCGGAAAAACGCTGTTCAAGTTGTTTCGCTGCCTGGAGTTCAGCGCATGAATCGCTGGCAGAGGATGGATATTTGCCCTTGAGCAGGATAGCCAGAGCCTCTTCGTATTCCTCGCGCACCATCCGTATCCTGAGACACTCCATAAGCCATGATGTATTGAGCCGCTCAACTATTTTTGGTTCAAAGAGTGCCCACTCTTCGGGAGTGCATATCTTTTTAAAGGTGTTGTATGTTTCCAGAGTAAGCTGATCAGAGGCCTGCGCAAACTGAAGGGCAAGATATTGCTCCCGGTTACCATCCTCAATGGCTCGGTCAGAGAGGAACGTCCTCAATTGATCCATACGCCCTTCACCTTTCTTCATCCCCTCTGCGACAATCGCGAGTGCCTCCTTGTGGCTGCCTTCATCCCAATAAAAGGTAGCCAGATCATGGTAATCACCACAGTAGTGCAATTTTTTATGCCGCAATTCAAGATATTTCTCCCGGTCACCAAGTTTTCGGTAGATCCGTCGAGCATGATCGGCAGGCCAATCCTTGTTAAGAGCTTCCAACTCAAATGCCAGATGGTGCAAGTCTTCATCACTGCGGCAAGAAGCATAAGCCAACTCATAGAGCGAATCATCCATGCCTGCATTGCCACTCTGAATGAATGGCAGCACTTCATCAAGGAGTTCCCGACGAGCATCCTCATCAACCTCTGATTTCTCCAGTATCTTCTGGATTTCCTGCATCCGCTCGACAACATCATCCTCCGTGTCATAATCACCGCCACCACGTTCGTCGAGTTCCTCCAAATCGGAATACAACTCCCCCCAAAGGGCCAAAATGATCTCGCCTTCCGAGCGACTCTTCTGCGCAGTGGTCAGAGTGATGTGCTTTTTCAGGTAGTCAAAGCATTCACGCCGAACATCAGGGCGATAGAGGGTCAGCTCTGTAATCAAGGTGATCAGCATCTCTGGCGTGGCCGTCTGGAGCAACTCAACCAGCGGATCCTGCTCTATTTTATTTTTTTCCATAATGATATGCCAGGGGTGAAAATGAATGATTAAGGGCCATACTATCAATCAGTCGTCAGAACTTAACCAAAACATCAAAACGTTCAAGCCTCCAGAAAGACAATCTCATCGGGAAGATCACTCAACCTGAGACCACCCTCATCACTGACGACAAAGGTATTTTCAATGCCGATAACCCCCTTGCCGGGAATCACAAACTTGGGTTCAACGGCAATGACCTGGTTGAGCTGCAATGGTGCCGTAAACCCTTTGGCCAGCACGGGCAACTCGTCAAGCTCCAGACCAACGCCATGGCCCACAAATTTTGCCTGTTCACCCGGCATTCCCATAAAGCAGGAGCCAAGTCCAGCCTTTTCGGCCAATAAAGCGGCGGCAAGAAACAGCTCTTCACCAATCACACCAGGTTTCATGGCCTGACGCACCATCTCCTGAATATTGAGAGCAACATCGAATGCGTGCTGCAATTCAGGATCAAGCGTTCCGATCACAAACATGCGCGTCATATCGGCAATGTAGCCATGAAAAACCCCGGCGAAATCGAGAAGAACCGGCTGGTTTACCTGAATACAGTCGTAAGAAGCACCATGTGGTGACGCGCTCGACAACCCCTTGCCGGTCACCGGTCCATCAAAAAAGCCGCCATTGACCCCTCCCGAAGAGACCGCCAGACCAAAGAAAAGCTCCTGATTAAAGGCACGCATCCGAACATATCCTTCATGCCCGGCCTTGCGGAGTCGATATTCCATCTCGGCAGACACATCAAGCTCACGCATCCCTGCTTTCAAAAATTGCGGCACCCCGGCAAATACCGATGCAAGCTTGCTGGCGCTCTTCCTGAGCAGTTCAAGCTCGAAGGGTGACTTGACTGACCTGATGTCACGCACGAGCATCGAGATATCCACAAAACTGCGCCCCGGCAATGCCCGCGTGTAATAGCTGTGCTGCTGGATCGGGACGGCATCAAAGGTCATACCGACACTGGCATACTCCTCGCTGAAAACGGAGGCAAACTCCTTGCTTGAGGGAAACGGACGGATATCGGCAATCGGGCTCTCCTCCCTTGCTCTTGAGAGACTTTTGCGCACCAGAAGCATTGGCAGACCATCCGCCGGAATCCAGAGTACAGCGTTCTGGCGAGTACCTGCAAAATAGTAGACATCAATCGGCAGAATGAGGAGGGCTGCCTGCGCACCTTGGTGCCGCAGCTTTTCCTGCAAGCGGACGATTCGTTGTTGTGATTCAGTTTGTGTCAGCATAGTTATGAAATATTAACGTAAAGGAACATCACAGCCATCCCCCTCAAGGGCCCGGAAAATGAGCGCAGGGCCATGCTCCACCGTGCGGGCATAGTGCACCGCCGGCTTGCCGAAAACCATGGCATAGCCAAAAAGATGATCATCAGGAATACCGAGGCGATGGCGTGTCTCCGGCAATATATCGTTGATAGCCCACTTTGCAAGGCCGTTCCAGAGTGTGCCGACTCCATTGGCCTGGGCAAAAAGATCAAAACTGGCAAGGGCAATCATACAGTCCTGCATGGGAGATGCCACAGAGTGTGGAGCAGAGGCAATGAGTAGATGGGGAGCATCACGAAAAATAATGTCCGCTTGATGCTTCTCCCATATTGACACAAAGTTGGCAAAAAAGCCCATCCCCTCCGGCAAGGCATTGTTGTTCACCAGCCTTGTCAAACCAGCCATCACCTCATCACGCAGTTGCGCAACCTTGTTGAGGCTGTCGAGCACCGTAAAACGCACCTGACGGGAGTTCACCCCGGTCGGAGCCTGCCATGCAACATCAAGCAGCTTTTGGAAGAGCACCGGATCAAGGTTTTCCGGCTTGAAACGACGCACTGAACGACGCCCCTTGATAAGCGTCTCAAGGGCATCCGGATCAGGGTAAGCCCCCTTCAGCGGGCGGCTAAAAGAGGCTTGGTGGCCAAGAATGGAAACCGCCCCCGTCGGGCAGATGGCAAGGCAGTGCTGGCAACGGTAGCAGGTTCCCTCCTTTTCCGGAGCAATGGTGGGATAGCCATCCTCAGCCAGACTGATAATCCGTGCCGGGCAGTCGGTAACACACTCCCCGCAAAGCGTGCAACTCTGCCTGTTGACCTTGAAATTTATCATTGTTTTTATCCTTTACGTATAATATTATGAGTAGTTATCTTGTATCGTACTGTTATTTCGGTTTGACACCGTTTGCCCAACCCGTCTGCTATATTTTATGGAACTCCATTGAAACGGAGCGCATTATCTTTTCAAGTCCCGATAAAAATTTTCATGCGGACCAACGGCTTCGAGATACACCAAGCGAACACTGTCGTCCAGAGAGTAGCCGAGAAGATACAACTGGCCAGCACTGTGAAACTTATAGACATATAAAGCGGCCAGATCGCCTCTCTTCCTCTCCCCTATCCCGGGGCTTTGCTGCACCTTTTCAATAACAGCATCCACATCAGCAGCCGTGTTGTCGTGAAGTTTTTTGTATTGTCGTGCAAATCTGCGGGTTTGCCTCACAGACCAGGTCATTGGCAGGCACTCCTGGGCACAAAAAGCATCGACTGTTCACGCGGCTCAGAGAGCGAAGCCAATGATTCCGCTATAAAACTGACGGGCAAATCAGGATTATCAAGTGCCGCCCTGCCTACACGTGCCCAAAACTCAATCTGGCCGGCAATGGAACGGTGCTCCTGTATGGCATCCTGTTTCGCTTGCTCATAAAGATCGTGATTAATCCGTATTGATGTACTGGCTGACATTTTCTGAATCCTTTTTTATTATTTACTACATTTGCGGTAGAAGGAGAGCGATAATTATGTGAAAATCGAAATAAAATCACTCTGGTATTCTGGATAATTTCTGCTTCATGCCCGGCGAACCTTCGTTTGTATAATACCCTGAATTTAAGTATCGTGAACGATAGTTTTTCATCTTGGGGGTGCAAAATTTTTCCTTGACGACAGCAGGAAAAAAAAGCTGAGAGTAAACCCTTGTAACTTGATGCAGGTAATGCTGACGCAAGAAAAGATGAAGCTGGCTCTGTGTGTTCCAATTCTGCCACAACTCCCGCTTCACCTGCACAGCCTGACTGTTTAACCATATCCTATGACCAACGTCACTGAAAATAATGGCTGTCCCGAGCATTCGCGGGAGTTGCTCTCTTATGAAAAAATTTACATAAAAGGCACCCTTTATCCCCTTGAAGTGGGTATGAGAAGTCTGGCGCTGAGCAGAAGCTACCTCTGCAACGGCCAGGAATTCTCTTCCCTTCCGATGTATGATACCAGCGGCCCCTACTCTGACTACTCTGACTACTCTGACTACTCTGTCAAAATTGATCCCGAAAAAGGACTTCCGCCAATACGCAACTCCTGGGAATTTCCCCGCAAGGTGCAGATGGGCACTCCGATCACGCAGATGTATTATGCACGAAAAGGAGTCATCACACCGGAAATGGAATATGTAGCGATCCGCGAAAACCAGCAACTGGAGGGGTGGATCACCTCTTTTTCAAGAGGCAAAGCCAGGGTTAAGCCCATTACTGCTGAATTCGTCAGGAAAGAGATTGCCGAAGGGCGTGCCATCATTCCCGCGAACATCAACCATCCTGAACTTGAACCGATGATTATCGGGCGCAACTTCAGAGTTAAAATTAACTCCAACATCGGCAACTCAGCGCTTGGCTCCTCCATCGATGAAGAGGTCGAAAAGGCTGTATGGTCGTGCCGCTGGGGGGCAGATACGGTGATGGATCTCAGCACTGGCACCAATATTCATCAAACCCGCCAGTGGATTTTGAGGAACTCGCCCGTTCCGATTGGCACGGTACCAATGTACCAGGCACTGGAGAAAGCAGGAGGAAAAGCTGAAGATCTGACCTGGGAACTCTATCGCGAGACGCTGATTGAGCAGGCTGAGCAGGGTGTTGACTATTTTACCATCCATGCCGGCATTCTGCAGGAACATCTTCCCTATGCTGAAAAACGTCTGACCGGCATTGTTTCAAGAGGTGGCTCCATTATGGCCAAATGGTGCAAGTTTCACAAAACGGAGAACTTTCTCTACACCCGTTTTGAAGAGATCTGTAAAATATTGCAGGCTTACGATATTGCCGTGTCGCTTGGTGATGCCCTGCGGCCCGGTTCAATACTTGATGCCAACGATGAGGCGCAATTTGGTGAGCTCAGGGTACTCGGTGAGCTGACTGAGGTGGCATGGAGATACGATGTCCAGGTAATGATTGAGGGGCCGGGCCATGTGCCGTTGCATCTCATTGAGGAGAACATGCAGAAGCAGCTTGAGTACTGCCATGAGGCACCTTTCTACACCTTGGGGCCGCTGATTACCGATATTGCCGCCGGATATGACCATATCAATTCTGCCATCGGTGGAGCGATTATTGCAAGCTATGGCTGCTCCATGCTCTGCTATGTCACCCCGAAAGAGCATCTCGGCTTGCCTGATAAAAATGATGTCCGTGAAGGAGTCATCGCCCACAAAGTGGCCGCCCATGGCGCTGATCTGGCGAAGGGCAGCCCTGTCGCCTGGCTGCGTGATGAGCTGATGAGCCGCGCTCGTTACGCCTTTGCCTGGGAGGATCAGTTCAACCTCTCTCTTGACCCCGAAAAGACACGCGCAGTGCACTCACAAAGCATGGCGCAAAGCGGTCACACCGGCACAAATCCCGATTTCTGCACCATGTGCGGGCCAGACTTCTGCTCAATGAAAAGGTCGCAAGAGGCGGCGAAAGTCAATTAACAATTAACAATGGATAATTGAGAGTGGATACAACATTTTACCCACTCTCAATGAATCAGAGATGACTTAAAGGGAAGCGGCTTTGATGATGGCTGCGAAGTCGGCAGCATTGAGGCTGGCTCCACCAATCAAGCCTCCATCAATGTTCGGCATGGCAAAGAGTTCCGCAGCATTAGATGGCTTGACACTTCCACCATACTGGATGCGAAGCCCCTGGGCGGCGGCATCACCATAAAGTTCAGTAACAAGCGTGCGAATATGGAGATGGACCTCTTCAGCCTGCGCAGATGAGGCTGTTTTTCCGGTACCGATGGCCCAAACTGGCTCGTAAGCAATCACGATGGTACTGATATCACTGATACCAGTCAAACCCTCCCTTACCTGAGACGAAATGATGGTCTCAGTGACTCCTCCTTCCCGCTCAGCAAGTGTCTCACCGACACAAAGAATAACATTCAGCCCTTCTGACAATGCTTTTTTCACACGAAGGTTAACGGTCGCATTGGTCTCACCGAAATACTGGCGACGTTCGGAGTGTCCAATGATAACAGAGGAGCAGCCTGCGGCAAAGAGCATTCTTGCAGATACCTCGCCGGTAAATGCACCATCATTCTCATAGTGGCAGTTCTGGGCAACAAGCCGAACTTCACTGCCCTCAATAATCCTACCTGCTGCTTCTAACGCAAGAAAAGTCGGGGCAATACCAACTTCGCACCCCGAAAAGTTTTCCCCAAGCGCGGCAACAACTTCGACGGCCAGTGTTTCTGATTCAGCAATGGAATTGTTCATTTTCCAGTTGCCGACAACAATTTTTTTGCGCATCTCTTAATATTCAGTTTTTACATCATAATAGATCCGGTCAATCTGATCCACAGCAAACCGGTGTTTTCCTGCACGAGCGTCCTTGACTTCCACTTCGTTACTGCCGACAGCAATGACCTTGCCATGCCATACTCTTGCCTCTTTGGTAACCAGGTTGATTTCACGATTGAGCAGCTCCTGGTTGCCGCTGATTCTCTCCTGACAATAAATAACTTGACGTTTCCCCATAGGATTGAATAGTTTAATTTCCCCCTATTTAACGAAAATCTCCAATATCTCATAATGCAGCTCGCCTTTGGGCACAACGACCTGCACTTTTTCCCCAACAGCTCTACCTATCAGTGACCTGCCAACAGGAGAACGCACCGAAATTTTACCTGCATCAGTATCCGCCTCCTCTGAGGAGACCAGAGTATATTCAATAATCTCATTCCGATCATCAAGATTGCGAAGTTTTACAGAGGTGAGAATATAGACCTTGTCGGTCTTGATCTGTTTTGGGTCCAGAATAGTTGCTGATGCCAGCTTGTTTTCAAGATCAGCAATGCGCGCCTCCGTATGTGACTGCTCCTCTCGTGCAGCATCATACTCCGCATTTTCGCTCAGATCGCCATGCGCCCTTGCTTCTGCAATTTTTTCAAGAACTTCCCTTCTGGTTTGATGGACCAGCAAATGCAACTCCTCTTTCAGCCGGTTATAGCCATCGCTTGTCAGGTAAATTCTGTCAGTCATCTCTTGTACTGTTTTTGTTTTAAATAAAAGAAAATAACTCCATCATCACACAGTGTGCAAATGGACAGGATAGCAAACAAAAAAAAGTAAAGTCAGCTCTGGGCCGCTGACTTTACTTTCAGTCTTAATGTACAACTCTTAATCCTTCAGGCAAAAAAATCTTTACAGATTAAACGCAAAATATATTTTACTGACCCCTCTGCCAACCAGAATAAATACAAGATCCCCTTTTTTCACCTTGCTGACAAGAGTGCTGTACTCTGAGTAAGAACGCACATCCTGTTTATTGAGTGAATAGATAATATCACCAGCCCGCAATCCCGCCCGATAGGCGTTAGATGAAGGAGATATTGCAGTTACAACGACCTTGCCAGCTCCGGGCTTCAACTTCAGTTTCTGTGCCCTCTCGGCTGTAAGCTCTTCACCCCTGAAACCAAGAAGAGTGCTCACGGCATCATCTGATGCGGAACGTTTAGAGGTTGGCTCTTTTGCAGACTGCTCCTGCAAAGGAATTGAGAACTGTTTCATTGAGCCATCCCTGAAAACGTGGAGCTTAGCCGTTGAACCTGGAGACTGACTGGCGATTGCATTGCGCAAAACGGCACTGCTTGTCACCCTTACTCCGTTAAAATCAAGAATAACATCACCAGTCTTGATGCCATATTTTGCCGCAGGACTACCATCAATAACCGTTCCAACCAGTGCGCCCTCTCCAGCCTTCAGGTTCATCGCCCTGGCAAGATTTTCATCAATATCCTGAATGGTAACACCAAGATATGCTCGTGTTACCTTACCAGTGGTAATGAGGGAGGTTAAAACCTTTTTCGCCATATTGGAAGGGACTGCGAAACCGATACCCTCAAAGCCTCCTGTGCGACTTGCTATGGCGGTGTTGATACCAACAAGCTCACCATTGATATTGACCAATGGTCCGCCTGAATTGCCGGGATTGATAGCCGCATCTGTCTGAATGAAATCCTCGTAATCTGCAAGCCCGACATTTGCCCTGCCTTTAGCGCTCACAATACCCTGTGTTACGGTCCTTGCAAGATTTTCACCAAGTGGGCTGCCAATAGCGATAACCCACTCTCCCACCCTCAGTTTATCGCTGTCGCCGATAATAACGGGTTTAAGATTTTTTTCATCGACCTTGATAACGGCGATATCAGTCTTGGGATCGCTGCCGATAACCTTGGCGGAAATTTTCCGGTTATCAGAGGTGCGGATGTAAACGGTATCCGCTCCATCAATGACATGATTATTGGTAAGAATATAACCATCAGCAGTCACAATAACACCTGAGCCAAGTCCGCGCTGCACCTCTTTACGACGATTCGGTGAACCTTCCCCGGGCATTCCAAAAAAATCGTCGAAGGGTGAACCAAAAAAATCAAATGGTGACTGCATCCGCTGGTTCACCGTTTTTTCAGTAAAAATGGTCACAACCGAAGGAGTAGCTGACTCTGCAATCTGCACAAAGGCTTCGTTAAAGCTTTTGAGAGACTGAATCGGATAATTTTCAATATTATTGGTGGCTGTGGCAAAATTGGGTTTGCTTGAGAGGCTTGAACCGTTGAAAGAGAGGTTAAACTCTACATTGGAAAACACAAGGGCACCAACGGCAATACCTGCAAAAACAAGCAGAAAATATTGTATAAATGATGGTTTGTTTCGCATCAGATATCTTCTTTAATGATTAATCGTTACGTTAAATCGGCAATAGTGTCGACAGCAGTGATGCCAGCCCTCATCTTATTCATCGTTTCTTCATATTCCGCTTCGGGTTTCGAGTCAGCTACAATGCCTCCTGCCGCCTGGAAATAGATCATTCTGTCATCAACAACCATAGTCCTGATGGCGATGGCGGTGGTCAGATTGCCTTTAAAATCAAGAAATCCTACAGCACCCCCATACAGCCCTCTTTTCTCTTTCTCAAGCTCATAAATTATCTCCATTGCTCTCACCTTTGGGGCACCAGTAAGTGTCCCAGCCGGAAAACAGGACCAGAAGGCATCCATTGAACAGAGATCGTCACGCAACTCCCCTTTCACATTACTGACAATATGCATGACATGAGAATATTTTTCAATAACCATCATCTCATTGGTCTCAACCGTACCGATTTTGGCAATTCTCCCAATATCGTTTCTGCTCAGATCAATCAGCATCAGATGCTCAGCAAGCTCTTTTTCATCAGCAAGCAGCTCCTTTGCATTGCGTTCATCCTCTTCAAAAGTTTGGCCACGATGCCTTGTGCCTGCAATTGGGCGCGTATCCACCATGCGCCGTCCCGCACTGTCTCGCTCTACCTTGACGAGCAATTCCGGTGATGAACCCACAATCTCAAACTTTTTCATGTTAAAATAGTAGAGATAGGGAGACGGATTGATGGTTCTCAGCATTCGATAGACATCAAACGAACGGGTATTGAGAGGACGGCGAAGACGCTGCGAAATCTGTACCTGAAAAATATCACCAGCAACAATATGCTCTTTAGCCTTGACCACCTTGGCCAGATACTCCTTTTTTGTTGTATTTGAAAGTATCGGCTCCGGCTTTTCAGGCTGAAATGCAACCTCTTCACGCGAAAGTGGCCGGAACATCTGTTCGGCTATATGCTCTATCTTCTTCTGAGCAAGTGGCTTATCCCTCTCATCAAGATAATTGGAAACAATAAACACCTTCCTCATGATATTGTCGAAGATGACAAGCGTATCACAGAAAAGAAGCATAATATCCGGCATCGCCGCTGGATCAGTCAGCTCAGGGAGTGGAATTTTTTCTACGAGATGCAGTGCATCATACCCAAAATAGCCAAACACACCGGAGGTGATCATCTGGGGTGCACCATTCTTTTTTCTTGGGATCTCCTCAGTGTCAAAAGCGGCAATAACACTGTCAATCTGCTGACGGAGACCACTCTCCTTGCCAGCAACCTGACGCAGATCACTGAATTTTTCATCAAGAATCTCAAGGTGGGCCTGGCCCTCCACGGATCCTTTGAGAATGGCGACTGGATCTATGGCGATATAGGAAAAGCGGGCAAGAAGCTCCTCGCCCTCAACAGATTCGAGCAGACATGAAAAGGGGCGCTGCAATTTGAGATAAACTGAAACCGGTGTCTCCGTATCGGCATGTACCTCCTTGTAAAGAGGCTTGAGAAGATAGGGAGCATGCCGTTTGTGTACTGGCATAAATTGAGAGTCCTGAATTAGTATTGATACAACGACAAATAAAGAGAAAAATTTTGTATTCTAAAGAAAAGAGAACCGGTATCGCTCACCGGAAACGGACGGAGCTGAAAAGTGAATATATTGAGGCAAATTACTGAAAAAAAGTTCTTCATCAACTGGTGTAAAGCTCTCATGCTTTCGCCTGGTGTACTTTTCCCTGCCGCATATCTGCTGGTTTATACCTCCACGAACATCTACCTGAATGCTGCGTTTAAACACAATCTCGCCCACTCCGTCAACCAGGCTACAGGCAATACGTGGAATACAAGCATCTCATCTGTAACGGCCGGGTTGATTCTTGACTCAATCAAACTCAACCATGTAACACTCTCACCTGCCGATACAACAGCAAAAAACAGCAAACGCATTACGCTCACAACCCTCGAAATCCCCTGCAATAACCTTCAGCTACTCCTCTTCTCCCCATCAAAACGATTCTCATCAACAGAGACGATATCCGAAAAAATTCTTTCGGAGTGGCATCTTGTTCAATGAACAAGCAATCCTGGTCGCCTCCACCGTATTGAAGAGAGTTTACCAAGCGGATTGGTCAACAAAGAAATATCGGGATCCCACGACCAGTAAACCATCAACGCCTGTCCGAGAAGATCTTTTTCTGGTAAAAATCCCCAGAAACGACTATCGAGACTGTTATCCCGATTATCTCCCATTGCAAAGAAATAGTTCTCCTTCACCGTGTACTGCTGGACTGGAGCACCATCAACAAATACCTCCCTGCCCATAAGACTCACATCGTGACCTTCATCAGCAACCAGTGAACTATAAAGCGGGAATGTAGTCGCACTCATCCGTATCACATCACCTTTACGGGGAATTCGTATCGGACCATAGTTATCCTTATTGAAATTCGAAAACTGGGGAAATATCATGTAGTCACCTTCACCCGCCGGGACGCGCTCTCCGATAAACTGCGCATGTTCCGGCAATACAGACGTTTTCCCATTTATTGAGAGTTTTTGATCGTGAATTTCAAGAGTATCGCCACTTATGGCCACACAACGCTTTATATAGTTCAGCGAGCGATCTTTGGGAAACTTGAAAACAATAATATCTCCCCGTTTAACATGGTCAACGCCCGGCAGCCGAATATCGGTAAAAGGAACTTTTGGCCCATAAACGTATTTGTTGACAAAAAGAAAATCGCCCGCCAAGAGCGTTCTCTCCATGGATCCCGTTGGAATACGATACGATTCAACCACAAAAACCCGCAGAACTGTGGCAAAAATCGCAGCAATGACCAAAGCCTCGAACCACTCCCGTGAATGTTTTTTTTCGGGTTTATCCTTCTGAATATCCAATGCTGTACTATTTTGAGCGTTTCTAAAATTTTATCAGGATACGTGACGATTCACTATTCACTATTCATCAATATTCAAAAGCGCAAGGAAAGCCTCCTGCGGAACCTCTACCCTGCCAACCTGTTTCATCCTCTTCTTTCCCTCTTTCTGTTTTTCCAGCAACTTGCGTTTGCGACTGATATCGCCGCCATAACACTTGGCCAGCACGTTTTTACGCATAGCCGAGATGGTTTCACGCGAAATAACCTTGCTGCCAATTGCCGCCTGAATGGCGACTTCATACATCTGCTTCGGTATAATCCCTTTCAGTTTCAGGCAGAGCTTTTTCCCCCAGTCATAAGCCTTGGAGCGGTGAACCACAATAGAGAGTGCATCAACAGTATCGCCATTGAGCAGCACATCAAGCTTGACCAGCTCGGATTCACGATAACCAACATACTCGTAATCCATTGAGGCATAACCTTTTGAAATGGATTTGAGTCGGTCATGAAAATCAAAAACAATCTCAGCCAAAGGAAACTCAAAATGCATGATTACCCTTGAGACGTCAAGATAGTCGGTATTCTTGTACTCCCCCCTTCGCTCCATACCAAGTTTCATAATATTGCCAATGTAATCAGCAAGGGTAATGATCTGCATGGCCACATAGGGCTCTTCAACATGGTTGACCCGACTTGTCTCCGGCATCTTGGATGGATTATCAACAACGACAATATCTCCATTCGTCATCACAACGCGATACTCCACATTTGGCACTGTCGTGATGATATTGACCCCATACTCCCTCTCAAGACGCTCCTGAATAATCTCCATGTGGAGCAAGCCAAGAAAACCGCAGCGGAAGCCAAAGCCAAGCGCAACTGAGGTTTCGGGAGTATAGACCAGTGAGGCATCGTTCAGCGCAAGCTTTTCAAGAGATTCGCGAAGATCCTCAAACTCATTGGAGTTAATGGGATAAAGGCCACTGAAAACCATCGGCTTTACCTCCTTGTACCCTGCAAGCCGGTCGCTGGCGGGATTTTCCACAAGCGTGACCGTATCGCCAACTTTGGCATCCTTGACATCCTTGATGGAGCAGATCAGATAACCAACATCTCCCGATTCAAGCAGGTTTTTTGGCTGCCGCTTCATGCTCATTGTACCAATCTCATCAGCAAGAAAAATTTTGTCGCTGGCAAAAAATTTTACTTTATCTCCCTTTCTCAATGCACCTTCAACAATACGGAGATAGACCACAGCGCCACGATAAGAGTCGAACACCGAATCAAAAATCAGGGCACGAAGTGGCAGATGGTTGTTGTCGGCAGGATGTGGTATACGAGCCACAATAGCCTCAATCAGCTCACTCACACCGATACCGGCTTTTGCCGATACCTGAAGAATCTCCTCACGTTTGACTCCCATGAGATCGATAATCTGACGGGACACCCCCTCGACATCCGAGGATGGAAGATCAATTTTATTGATAACAGGAATAATATCAAGTCCTGCATCAAGAGCAAGATAGAGATTGGCAATAGTTTGCGCCTCTACCCCTTGGGTAGCATCAACAATAAGGAGGGCCCCTTCACATGCGGCAAGAGAGCGGGATACCTCATAACTGAAATCGACATGACCAGGAGTATCAATGAGGTTGAGCGTATACTCTTTGCCATCCAAAGCCTTGTATTTCATCTGGATGGCGTGGCTTTTAATCGTAATGCCCCGCTCCCGCTCCAAATCCATATCATCAAGCACCTGGGCCGAAGCCATCTGTGTACGATCGAGCGTGTTTGTTATCTCCAGCAGGCGATCAGCAAGTGTGGATTTTCCGTGATCAATATGTGCAATAATGCAGAAGTTCCGGATACGACTGACTTCTGTACTGGACAAGGACATAAAAGAGGCGTTTGATTCTTGTTAAAACTCAACGTAACCCAATATAAACAAATAATGCAATTGTGATATTGCAGAGCTGCTATACAAACTGGGATGATTCAGCACTCTGGCGGAAACCCCTGGCGAACTCAGATGCCTCCATACTTTTTTTCCCTTCAAGTTGCAAGAAAAGCAGCTCCAGCCAGCCATCCGACGTTTTCACATACAGTCTTCCCTGAGCAGTCAACACCGTTCCCGGCGAGGCTGAAGGATCTTCGGAAAAGAGGGTTCCTGGTGTGGCACCAAATATCTTCAGAGTCTTGCCCTGAAATGTTGTCCATGCCGCTGGCTTTATTGCCAGCCCCCTTATAAAATTATGGATGATCGCAACTGGCTGCGCCCAGTCAATTCGTGTGTTCTCACGGGTAAGTTTGGGAGCCTTTGAGGCAAGCGCATCATTCTGCTCAGAGACAGAGACAGTACCTGAAGCTATCAGATGCAGCGTTTTGACAACAACCTTTGCACCAATTTCCGAGAGGCTACGAGCAAGATCTGTGGCATTCTCCTCAGGCGCTATAGCTATTTTTTCTTGCAAAATCATGGTACCAGTGTCAACCCGGTGCTGCAAAAAAAATGTTGTGACACCTGTTTCACGATCACCCTTGATAATGGACCAGTTAATGGGTGCCGCTCCCCGATACGCTGGCAGCAGAGAGGCATGAAGATTAAAAGCTCCGTATGCCGCCTGTTCATACACCGCCGGAGGCAAAATACGAAAGGCCGCAACCACAATAACGTCAGGCCTGTAGGCCGAAACTAGCTCGACAAAATCCGGAGCAGCAACATCATCAACCTCACGCACCTGAAGCCCGAGCGCAAGCGCAGCTTGTTTGACCGGCGTGGGTTCGGCTTCGGCATGTTTACTTTTGCGAGGTTTGTCTTTGCCGGTGACGACAAGCACAAGCTTAAAAGCGCCCTGTTCTGCGGCAATCGCCTGTAACGAGGGAACGGCAAAGTTTGGAGTCCCCATAAACATTATTCTCATCATACTCTTCTACAAAGGGTGAGAGTTTGAAACAACGTCAGGAATCGAAACCGGATAGGCGGCACTGACCACACCCGAAGAAAGTAGCGAAAGCTCCTTCTGAATCTTGCGTCGATGGCGCTTTTGTACCCGGTCGACAAAAAGAGTGCCATCAAGATGATCAATCTCATGCTGAAGCACTCTGGCAAACATCCCTGAAAACTCACCAACCTGCTCCTCAAAACGCTCATTCCTGTATTTAAGCATAATAACGGCCGGACGCACAACATCCCCCTGCACTCCGGGTACGCTGAGGCAACCCTCCTCCATCTCGCATGAGCCCCTGACTGAAAGAATATGGGGATTAATAACCACCAGTGGCTGTTCTTGCTCATAACTCTTGATGCACGAGACATCCAGTACCAGCAGCCTGAGAGAATAACCAACCTGGGGAGCTGCCAGACCAATACCCGAGGCATTGCGCATCGACTCAAACATAGACCGCACAAGCTCCTCAACCCCCGCATCGACCCCCTTTAACGGCTTTGCTCTCTGCCGAAGGATAGCATCACTGTAAATTGTAATCGGTAATATCATCTTTATTCAGAAGGAACGTTGTTAACTTTTGTTTTTGTCCCGCTTTTTTACAGCCTTGCTGACGAAAGACTCTACGCCAAAATAGCTGATCCCCACTGATATTTCAAATGCCCCTAAAACACAAAAACCCCGACCTGCGGGGTTTTTGTTGTGCGGAGAGGGAGGGATTCGAACCCTCGATAGCCCTATAAGAACTATGACGGTTTAGCAAACCGTTGCCTTCAGCCGCTCGGCCACCTCTCCTGATAATGTTTACGCGGAGGATGAGGGACTCGAACCCCCAAGGGCGTGAACCCGGCAGTTTTCAAGACTGCTGCCTTACCAATTAGACTAATCCTCCAGTTCGTACTCACAAAGAACAGGCCCGAAAGATAGTGAATCATTCGGAAAAAGCCAGAAAAAAGATTTTCACAGCCTCTTTGGGCGGAGAGGGAGGGATTCGAACCCTCGAGGGCTGTAACACCCTACCCGCTTTCCAGGCGAGCGCACTAGACCAACTATGCGACCTCTCCGTAACCCTATAAATTAAAAGGCCTGCAATTTACATTCTATTTTTGATTTTCAAAAGTATTCTGTCAGAGCCAATGCTTTATCAGGAGTTCTTGTTTTTCTTTCTGCCTGCACTCCAGAGATACTTCCGCCGGTTGGCAAGTAGAGTTATTAAGATTGTCATTCTACCCCCACATTTTGTAAATTGGCAAAATTGACTTTGCTGGCAATCCAATTAACTCTTCTCTCTCCATGTCGAAAATACTCTATGAAGCATTAACCTTTGACGACGTTCTGCTGATCCCCGCATATTCCAAAGTGCTTCCCAAGGAGACCTCAACTGAAAGCCGTCTGACAAAAACCATTGCTCTGAAAATTCCGCTGGTCAGTGCCGCAATGGACACTGTTACCGAATCAGGACTGGCTATAGCGCTTGCACGGGCCGGAGGGATTGGCATTATCCACAAGAACCTCCCGATCAACGACCAGGCACGTGAAGTGGCCAAGGTCAAGCGATATGAGAGTGGTATCATCCGAAACCCCTTTACCCTTTACGAGGATGCGACCATGCAGGATGCCCTTGATCTTATGCATCGCCACTCCATATCCGGCATTCCCGTCGTTGGCCGTCCAAAACATGAGGGGGATACTGACAGAAAACTCAAAGGAATAGTCACCAACCGGGATCTTCGTATACGACCAAAACATGATGCTAAAATTGCAAGCATCATGACCAGTAAAAACCTCATTACAGCACATGAAAATGTTGATCTGAAAAGGGCCGAGGAGATTCTGCTCTCCAACAAAATTGAAAAACTGCTCATTACCGACAGTAAAGGAAATCTTCTCGGCTTGATCACATTCAAGGATATCCAGACGCGCAAACAGTTCCCCAATGCCTGCAAAGACAGTCAGGGGCACCTTAGAGTCGGCGCGGCTGTCGGAATCAGCTCCAATACTTTGGAACGGGTAACAGCGCTGATTGAGGCTGGTGTGGATATTATCGCCGTCGATACGGCTCATGGCCATAGCAAGGCTGTTCTGGACATGGTCAAACGCATTAAAACCACCTGGCCTGAGTTGCAGGTTATTGCCGGAAATGTTGCAACCCCTGAGGCGGTCAGAGATCTTATTGCTGCTGGCGCTGATTGCGTCAAAGTAGGCATTGGCCCTGGCAGCATCTGCACGACAAGAATTGTTGCTGGTGTCGGAATGCCGCAATTGACGGCGATTCTCAACTGTGCTGAAGAGGCTGCAAAAACCAATACACCAATCATTGCAGACGGAGGCGTAAAATACAGCGGCGACATTGCCAAAGCTCTTGCTGCTGGCGCTGATGCCGTGATGATCGGGAGCATTTTTGCAGGAACCGATGAAAGTCCTGGTGAAACAATTCTTTACGAAGGGAGAAAATTCAAAACCTATCGTGGTATGGGTTCTCTGGGTGCCATGTCAGAACCTGATGGAAGCAGTGACCGCTATTTTCAGGATGCTTCAAGCGAATCGAAAAAATATGTCCCCGAGGGAATTGAGGGACGAATCCCGTCAAAAGGGCTGCTTGACGAAGTGGTCTATCAGTTGATTGGAGGGCTTAAATCAGCCATGGGGTATTGCGGAGTCGGCACCATTGAGGAGCTGAAAAACAACACCACATTTGTGCGCATCACATCGGCAGGCTTGAGAGAGAGCCATCCGCATGATGTCAAAATTACCAAAGAGGCTCCGAATTACTCGACGTCGATGTAGGGAAGGAGCATAGTATTTGACTGTTTTTACTCTTCTGCTCTATGACATCTTGAAGACTAAAAAGGCGAGGTTCGATTCCCCCCGGAGAGAAAACGGAGAGAGCGGGATTTCAGTACTTTTGCCAAAACCGGAGGGTTGGTGTCTGCGGAATTTGATTTTTTTATGCCTGGAAAAACAGGGAGCCATGTTCAAAAAAAAGCAAGATAGTACCGATAAGGCAATACAACCTGAAAAAGAGAGGCCATTTGACAGTGCGACTCCCCCATTCCCAATCATTGGGATCGGCGCTTCAGCTGGCGGGCTGGAGGCTCTTGAGATTTTCTTGAGAAATGTTCCTGCCAGGTGTGGAGTGGCTTTTGTGATTGTTCAGCATCTTGATCCAGTTCACAAGGATATGATGGTTGAACTGCTCCAGCGGGTTACTGTACTGCCTGTCGTGCAGGTAACTGATCGTCTGCAACTTGAGGTTAACCATGTTTATGTCATTCCTCCAAACAAGGCGATGTCGCTGCTGCATGGAGTCTTGCATCTTCTTGACCCGGTAGAACGTCGAGGGTTGCGGCTGCCCGTGGATTTTTTTTTCCACTCGCTGGCTGATGATCTGAAACAAAAGAGTATTGGAGTCATTTTATCGGGAATGGGCTCTGACGGAACTCTTGGATTGCGTGCAATCAAAGAGAAGGGTGGCGCTGTTTTTGTGCAGGAACTCTCATCAGCAAAGTTTGACGGTATGCCTCGAAGCGCCATTGATGCCGGGCTGGCTGATATCGTTGCCCCTGTTGGAGAGCTTCCTGTGAAAATCCTTGCTTGGCTCAAACATCTTCCTTCGGCATGTAAACACCGACTTCCGATGGAAGAGAAAGTGCTGAGTGGTCTGGAAAAAGTGGTGATTCTCTTGCGTGTCCATACCGGTCAGGATTTCTCACTGTATAAAAAAAGTACAATTTACCGTCGGATTGAGCGACGCATGGGTATCCATCAGATCGAAAAAATTGCTGATTATGTCCACTTTTTGCAGGAGAACCCGCATGAAACTGAGTTATTGTTCAAAGAGCTGTTGATAGGGGTAACCAGTTTTTTCCGTGATCCGGCGGCTTGGGAATTATTAAAACTCAGGGTCATTCCATCACTTCTGGCAGCACGGCCTGTCGGGGGGGTTCTGCGAGCATGGGTAGCAGGCTGTTCTACGGGAGAGGAGGCCTATTCGCTTGCGATTGCGTTCAAGGAGGTTATTGAAACAGTGAAACCTTCCAGAAATTTCAGATTGCAGATATTTGCAACTGACCTTGATAAAGATGCCATCGACAAGGCCCGAACAGGGCATTTTGCCCTGAACATCGCTGATGATCTCTCGCAGGAACGGCTGCTGCAATTCTTTGAGCGGGATGATCACTGTTACAGGATATCAAGGAAGATTCGTGAAATGGTGGTCTTTGCCCCACAGAACATTGTCATGGATCCGCCATTCACCAAAATCGACCTGCTGATTTGCCGGAACCTGCTGATTTATCTTGAACCTGGGCTACAGAAAAAACTGTTGCCACTTTTTCATTACAGTCTCAATCCTGAAGGTATTCTTTTTTTGGGAAGCGCCGAAAGTCTGGGGTCATTGACCCACTTATTTAAGCCACTTGACGCTAAAATACGGCTGTTCACCAAAATTCAAAGCGGCATTCCAGAGCCTCTTTCGTTACCTTTTTCATTGACCCATACGCCACCGAGTCGTCAGATTGTTGCTGTTGATCAATCAACATCACCAACACCTGTCATCAACTTGCAGGCAATAACCGATCAGTTTCTCCTGCAACATTACACTCCAGCAGCGGTGCTGACCAATGAACAGGGAGATATCACCTATATCAGCGGTCATACGGGCAAGTATATCGAGCCTGCAGCGGGAAAAGCCAACTGGAATATTTTTGCCATGGCACGCGAAGGGCTTCGTTACGAACTGAATCTCATGTTCGGAAGTCTGCACCATCACAAGGGAATTATCAAGAGAAGTGGAGTAAAAATAGGATCGAACGGAGGAGCACTGACGATCAATCTGACGGTTGAGCTGCTTGAAAAACCAGATGCCTTGAGAGGTCAGGTGCTGACTGTTTTTACCGATGTTGAAAGTTTTGCGAATGATAACGCAAAGGCTCAAAGTACCGATGCAAACTCTTCTGAAAGAGCGCCCGCATTGCTTCATCAGGAACTGAGCCACGCTTTGGATGAGATGGTGAGTATTCGTGAAGAAATGCAGACTTCACAGGAAGAGCTCAAATCCACCAATGAAGAGATGCAGTCGGCCAATGAAGAGTTGCAGAGCACAAACGAGGAGCTTACCACCTCTAAGGAGGAGATGCAGTCTATGAACGAAGAGATGCAGACGGTGAACCATGAACTGCAATCGAAGGTGAGTGACTTGTCGCAGGCAAACAACGATATGAAAAACCTTCTGAACAGTACAGATATCGCGACTCTTTTTCTTGATGATCTGCTCAACATTCGCCGCTTCACCACCCGAACAGCAACCATTATCAAACTGATTGCCAGCGATGTGGGACGTCCCATAACCGATATTGTGACTGATCTGCATTATCCCGAATTGGCTGACGATGCCAGACAGGTGCTTCACTCTCTGGTTTTCAGTGAAAAAGAGGTTCCAGCAAGTGATGGCAGGTGGTTTATCGTCAAGATTATGCCATACCGTACCCATGAAAACAAAATTGTCGGGTTAGTGATAACCTTCACCGATATCAGCACTGCAAAAAAGCTTGAAGAGAGTCTGCGAGAGAGTGAAGAGCGCTTCAAAGCCGCAATTGAAAGTTCTGATTTTATCGTTTCGGCAGTCGATAAAGCACTCCGCTATACCTGGATCTACGGTCCTCATCAGGATTTCAATACGTCAGCTTTGATTGGAAAGCGGGATGATGAGCTTCCTGACATGCAGAATGTTGCTGATCTTATGGCGGTCAAGCGAAAAGTTCTGGCAACAGGTGAGACGGTATACAAGGATTTAACTCTTACCTGTTCAGATGCATCTTTCCGCTATTATCGACTTGTCGCCAAACCACTAAGATGCGCCAGCGGTGAAATAATCGGTGTGAGAACTGTGACCGCAGATAACACTGCTCGAAGAGAGGCTGAAGTTGCTCTGCAAGAGAGTAAAGATAGTTTCCACTTGTTATTTGAAGTACTCTCCGAGGGCACCGTACTTCTCGATGCTGACGGAAAAATTCTTCTGGCAAATCGGGAGGCTGAAAGTATTTTAGGGTTTTCACGGGAGGAGATGCAGGGAAAAAAATCGAACGAACTTCGTTGGAAAACCGTTCGGGAAGATGGTTCCGATTTTTCATTTAACGATCACCCTGCATTTCTCGCCTTGAGTCCGAACCAAACGGTCGGAGAGGTTGTCATGGGTGTCTTTCAACCTGGCCACAATTGCTGCCGTTGGATCAAAATCAAAGCGCTGCCCTGGTTTCGACAAGGAAAGGGTACCCCTGTTCAGGTGTGTATGACGTTTATCGAAATCAAATCTTTTCGGGCTGGTCCGGATACTTTTGTAACCCAGAAAAAACCTTCATGACACAAAAAAGAACACCTTCAGCCGATTTTGCCTTATTACGCCAACAGGCCGAAGATCATCTCAGAACAACGCCTGAAAAAAATCCGGCTCTTTCAAAATCTCCTGCTGACATGCAGCGGATTATCCATGAGCTTGCTGTGTATCAGATTGAGCTTGAGATGCAGCAGGATGAACTACTTCAGGCAAGAGCCGAACTTGAGGAGAGTCTGGATTGCTATACTGAGCTTTATGATTTTGCCCCGCTTGGCTATCTGACGCTCGACCGGGATGGAATAATACGCAAAGCAAACCTGAGTGCTTCAAAGTTGCTCGGAGTAAATCGATCCCGGTTGAAAGGCGATCGCTTGGTGCGGTTTATTGCGACCGAAGAGCTTTCGGTTTTAAATACCCTGCTGGCACGGGTCTTCAGCACCAGAGATCATGCGTCCTGCGAGGTCATGCTCCAGAGTGATGGTGACTTCTCCTCCTCTGCTGATCCTTTCGGTTCGGGCAAAATCGATCATTTGCGCAACCGTGCGGTTCGTATTGATGCGGTTGTCAGCAATGATGGTGAGGAGTACCGGATCGTCTTGTCGGACATCAGTATGCAAAAGCAGGTCGAACTTGAAAATAAAGCGCTTCTTTCCAAATTAATGCAAAATAGAAAAGAGACTTCAAGCAGCCAGTCCAACGACAACGCTCGAAACTATAGCCATCAGTTGCTTGATAAAATTATTCACTCAAGAATACGCCTGGCAGCTCTCTGTCACCTTTACACCGTCGATCAGGCAAGTTTTGTGGAGATCAAAAAGCAGATCAAAACAACAGACGGGAATTTAAGCGTTCACATGCGGATGCTTGAGGTGGCCGAGTATATCAGTTGCGACAAAGAGATTCAGGAGCGCAAACCTCAAACCATTTACCGTATAACACAAAAAGGACACGATGCACTGATAAACTACAAAGAGTGTCTCCGCTCTTTTCTCGGAACATAACCCGGAGCGACGGCATACCTCCTGAATGTTCTACCCCGCATAACAGGGAGCCCCTGCTTGCGAAGGGGTGAGATAAATGGTTTGAGGTTTACATTACAAAGACCCCGGTATAAGCGGGGCCTTACGTACGATGAAGGGGGAGTGCGATGTATCAATCACAAACAGACTCTTCCGCTTCAAACCAGTCGTCAAGATCACATCCGTGCTGCTCGCCCTTCTCCTGCCATCTGTAGTATGCTGAAAGACTTACTTTCTCTTCAACCGTCTCAACATGTTCTTCCAACACTTTGCACGTCTTTTCCTGTGACATAGCTGCTCCTTTTTTTAGGCGTAATCGCCTTGTTTAATAAAAAAATATCCGTTTCATACGCATCAACTCTTTAGCCTACCCAATACTCATATCCATGCGGACTACCTGCAAATGAACATTCATGCCCCTTCTGACCAGCTAAATATGAGCAATACCCATCTACCTTGGAACAATACCTCTCCGCCTCACATTTAATCTCTCCATTCCGGCCATCATTGAACTCGTCAGTGTGAGCCTCAAAACCGCGATAAAGAACAAAGTCAGTAACACGATCCCTAAAATCGGCATCATTCTGAAGCCTTTCGGCAATAAACTTTTTTGCGTGATCAAGTGACATAATCCCACCCCCCCCACATTTTTGAGACATTTCAACACAAGAAGATCAAGCGTTGGTACTCTTTGCTAACAGCCACCGCCTATACAACCATCTCTCTTTGTTTATATCAACACAAAGAACTCTGCTTTTTTGTGAGCTTTAAAATGTAAAGCAATAAAGTAAATAAAACAAACGATATCTTCAATATGCCGGGTTGAGAAACCATAGTTGACTTGAGGAGCACATCAAACAGGCAGGTAACCGTCTGTGAATACCAATGCTCCGGGTGCCTTAAACCTTTGATTTCAGAGGATTATCCATTCCGCCTAACATCCCTGCCGCTTTAACGACAAGCGAACCAACCGCAAAAATACTGAGCCCCACCACAGCAATACCGGCAAGGCCATGCACCGCCGGCATGGCAACTGGCACAACAACCGGGGCGGCAGGAGCAATAAATGCGGCACCACCAGCAACTCCTACTGCGGTTTTTACCATGCCTACGGGATTAGATGGAAGCATATCAAAAATCTCCTGTTGAATGTTTAAAAATAACACTGTGACAATCTCTGTAGAATGGGAAAAATTGGGTTATCCATAATAGATCAAATAAGTTCGACTCATGAGCCCAACGTTGACTGCTCCTGAGAATATAATAACTATTATCATCGGCTGATGTCATCTGGAAAAAGAGTAATTCAGGTCTCCAGCCTGAAAACCGCTCACCTTCCTTATCTCCTATCACCTCTATCAATCCTCCCCTGTCATCCCCTCCAGCCTGTCTTCAAGATCAGCATAGATCTCCTGCAGCTCATCAATCATATTCTGATCGGCTTTCCACATACCGCGACCGTGGGCTTCGAGCATACGACCAACAATGTTCTTGATGGCCTGCGGATTGAGGGTTGCAAGCCGCTCCCTCATTTCGGGATCAAGCGCGTAGGTCTCGGCGGTTTTTTTGTAGACCCAGTCGTCCACACTCTTGGTCACAGCATCCCAGCCAAGCATGTAGGTAACTCGGTTGCTGATTTCACCAGCCCCACTGTGGCCATGCTTGAGCATCCCCTCAAACCACTTGGGATTGAGCAGTTTTGAACGGTACTCAATGCGGAGAGATTTTTCGGCATCGTCCACCTTGATATCGGAGGTAAACGACTCAACGTAGTTGAGCTTGATATCACCGCCCTTCGTGTTTCGGCGACGTGCGGCAAGCTGCAGTGAACCGGATGATGAGAAGTAGTGGTCGATATCGGAGATACCGAACTCAGTGGAGTCCACCTGGTGCACCACCCGGTCAACAGAGCCCAGCATTTTCTGCAAAATTTCTGATTCATTCCCCCCTTTCCGGCCACCGCCATAAGCGCTGCAGTTGCGGCGAATAAAGAGATCATCAAGATCGTTTTCCGTCTCCCATGCTGAATCCTCAATCATATCATCAACATAGGTGCCATAAGCGCCCGGTGCCTGGGTAAACTGACGGGCCGTAGCGCTCTCAAACTCCATGCCCGAGGCCAGCGCCTCATCAACATGTTTTTTGACAAAGTTCATCTCAACCGGTTCATCAGCGTTAGCCGCCTCCTTGACAAGTCGGTCGAGCTGATCCATAAGCAGACCAAAAGCATCACGAAAAATCGGGCTGAGCTGCATGAGCACGTCAATGCGGGGACGACGAAGCTTCTCAAGCGGAACCATACTGTAGTGGCTGATTTTACCAAAAGCATCGTACGCCGGTTCCGCGCCAAGCAGCCTGATCACCACCGCCACAGCCTCGCCCTTGGTTTTGATGGTATCAAGTCCCCAGAGCACCTGGGCAATGGTTTCGGGATATTGTCCTTCATTCTCTTCAAGATGCTTTTTTATAATGCTGTCAGCAATGAGAGAGCCTTTTTTGAAGGCAAGCACTGAAGGAATTCTCCATGGGTCGATAGAGTGAATATTCCGACCTGAAGGGAGCACATTTACACCGTCACGCACCAGATCGCCCCCCGGCCCAGAGGAAATATAGCGACCATCAAGCACCTTCACGAGTGCATCCATCTCACCCGTATTATCGCGCAGAGCAAAAAGGAGCTGAGAGCCCTCCCTGATCAACTGCTCAACAAAAGGAGTATACTCAACAGGAAGCCTGGCACCTCCCGTTACCGCAGCAAAGGCCGACAAGGCGTTTTTGCGGTCAAACAGCGTCTGCTGAACAAAGTCCCTGCATGCACCGTCAACCCACTCCCTCAAGCGGATTGCCTCCTCTTCACCCTTTCTCGACCGACTGCTCAGCTCCTCGTAACTGCTGAAATGGCCATTCTTGCCCGATGCGCTCATAAGCAGCGAAGGGAGCGTTCTGGACTCCTCTTCACGATTTTTTAGTGTCTCCGTGACCGTGACAAGCTGCGCCTCCGGCGGACTTGCCTCACCGAAAACATGGAGTGAATTGGAGATAAGGCGATTCTCAAGTTCGCTGATATAGATGTACAGTCGGCTCACATAGTCACTGAATCCCTCCTGTTCACGGCGGGGACAATCGTCCGTCAGGTTGAGCAACTCCGCTTTCTGCATAACCGCCTCCTCAATACCCGAGCCGTCACCCTGCCCTTCAAACGACCCGGATGCAGCGAAATTTCTCTCTCGGAAATCGACCAGCAGCTCCTTCAGCGCAGGCAGCTCCTTGTAGAGGCCAGCCCGGGAGAGCGGTGGCACCACATGGGAGACCATGGTGGCAAGGCCACGCCGTTTGGCAATGGTCGATTCACTGGGGTTATTGACCGGATAGATGTAGAAATGCGGTACCTCCCCGAGCAAGGCATCCGGCCAGCAATCGCCGGTAAGACCTGTCTGAAGACCCGGCATCCACTCCGCAGACCCGTGCATCCCCACATGCACCATGGCATGAGCCTCAAACTCGCGGCTGATCCAGCGATAAAAGGCAATATACTGGTGGTGCGGTGTGTTTGACTTATCAAAAAGGAGCCTCATCGGATCACCCTGCACGCCGATACGGGGTTGAACACCAAGAAAGATGTTCCCGAAACGCAAACCTCCTACAAAAACATCATGATCGCCAATCGGCACAATCTCACCAGGAAATTTCTGCCACCGCTCCTCAATTCGTTCACGCTCCCTTGAGGTGGTCAACTCTTTGAATCCATCATAATTGACCTTCACGGCATCAGGCTGATGCTGCATGATCTGGTATTCAGTCGCCCTGTCGAGCAACTGAAAAAGGGCATCAGATGATTCAGGAAGCTTTCCTACGTTATAGCCCTCTTTTTTCAGCCTTTGAAGCGTGGCAAAAAGTGTCCTCGGAACATCAAGCAGCGCTGCTGTCCCTTTTTTGCCCAGACCCGGAGGATAGTCATAGACAATAAATGCAACCTTCTTGTCGCGATTGGCCGTCGCCCGCAGCCGAAGCCATTTGCTGACCAAAAGAGCCAGCCGGTCAAGGCGCTCGTGCACCGTCTCGATCTTGCCATCCTGCAGGGCACCAAGTATCACCGGAGAGATCGCGCCATCCATTTCGGGAATAGCATACGTGAAGGTCATCTGCATCGGAGAGACACCAAGCTCTTTCCATGAATCGAACCCCTGCGTTAAAAGAGGCTGGGCCACAATATAGGGTGCATCCAGTTTTTTCATTATTTCATGACGTGCTTCAGCCGCAATACCAGGCTTGGTCGAGCCAGCGGGACCACCCACAAGGCCAAAACCCATCATATTAAGCAGAAGATCAATATTCTCCTTCAGCAACCAGTCTCTGACGAGAACATGGCCCTCAACTCCCATCACAAAGGATGGAAAGAGATGAATCCCCTGCTTTTCAAGAACTCGAATTGTATTGTCAATGTAGGTTTTCTCCTGCAGCAGATGTTTGCGGAAAAAGAGGAGTCCAATTTTCTGCCCTTTATCGATATTTATTCCGCGTTTTTTCTGCCAGTTTTTATAGCTCTTGACATCCGTAAAATATGCTGGCGCATCGGGATGGTAGAGCCCCATGTTCGGCACATCAACAATCGCACCGACCTTGACCGGCTCATTAAAATATTCACGAAGAATCAGCCGGAACATGTTGGCGATATTCTCCGCCGTCGGCTGCATCCAGTAGGAGTAAACCATCAGCCAGTTCTTGAAATCCTTGGCCTTGTTGGGCACCAGCGGCAGAATGGTGCGCATGATTTTCATGAGCTTCATGTAGCCGTAAAGGGCATCCTCATCGCGCCCCTTTACCAGCATTTTCGCCACCTTTTTAACCATGTCGGGCATCCCTGCCTTTCCATCGCCAACAGAATAACTTCCAACCTTGGTCAGAGCCATAGCTTCGGGCATAGACTCAAAAATAAAGAGCGTCTTCTCATTGGTGGCCAACTCGAGCTGCTGTTTAAACCAGTCGATCTGCTCCTTGAAGTTGATCATGCTCATAAAAACACAATCAGCCTCATGGATTGCTCTGGCAGCTTCGGGGTGCTGCTTTTCAAGATCAATATCACTTAACTGGGTCAATTCGGCTTCGCTGGCAAGAAGCCCCTTGATTTTTTTCCAGAGACCGGCGTTATACTGCTCAAGACCAACAACGGCAACGATCTTACGAAGAGTAGACATGGGGGACAGGTTAGAGGGTCATGTTCATATTCCGAAACTTGACGACTATACCTTTAACTTACAAAAGAAGGAGATAATTCCGAAAAAGAGCTTTCCGGGGAAAAATACCGGAAAGCTCCGCTGCGATCAAAAGCTCAGAGCAGCTTCAACAATCTGTTCGGCTTTTGCGTTAGGCAGGTAGAAATAACGACCTCCGAGCTTCTGGGCGAGCTTGGGCGCTTCACCCCTTGAAAGGTAGTTCATCTGGGTATCAATAACGATAGCGGCAACACCGTCGGCCTGGATGGAGAGTGACAGTGCCTCCACCTCCTTCTCAAGTTCCTCCTTGGTTGCTTTTTCCGCAGTTGGGTCAAAGGTTGCCTGCAGGCCAATATTACCCCGACCATCGGTAATCAGCACAAACATCACCTGCGTAATACCTTTGGTACGCGCCTGTTTTGCGGTCTCCCACCCAAGATAGAGGGCTGATGCAAGCGGGGTACCTCCGCCGGTCGGAAGAACATCAAGTTCACGTTTTGCGCGATCGACGCTCTGGGATGGCGGCAGCAACACTTGGGCCTGCTTGCCACGGAACGAAATAAGAGCCACCTGATCGCGATGCACATAAGCATTCTGCAAAAGACTTGCGACAGCGCCCTTGGCCTGACGCATACGGTTCAGAGCCATGGAGCCAGAGGCATCCACCATAAAAATAAAAAGCGTGCCTGACTTGTCGCGGAAGCGCTTGATTTTGACATCATCCTTAGTGATAAGGAGCGCAGTTTTTGGTCTCCCAGCCATCTTGCTGTCGCGGCGGCGAGTCTCCTGCCACGGCGCGGCAGAGATCAGTGTCGGAATAAGAGCAACTTTACCGCTGCGCATATCACCGGGCTGGGATCGCACAAAACGGCCACGCTTGTTGTTCAGCGCTTCACCACGGCTTCCGGTTGTCGCCTTCTTCTTTGAAGCCAGCGAGATATTGAGAATATTGTCTGGCAGCTCCATCTCAATTGCCTCCATCATCAACTCCTCGATCATGTCGGGAGTCTCCTTCTGCTCCTCTTCAGCCTCGGCATCAGGGGTATCGGATGGCGCATCCTGATCTTCTACCTCAGGCTCCTCCTGCTGTGGCGGCTCCTCTTGTGGAGGCGCTTCATTCGATTCAGCCTCCTTCTCCGGCATACGAGTTGCGCGAGGGATAAGCACCAGCTTGATAGCCTGCTTCATATCCTCCTCATCGACATCGCTGCGCTGGGCAAGAGCGGCTGAGGCTATTGCGGCGCGAACAGTAAAAATATCGACGCGATTGCCCTCAACCCCAAGGCTGATGGCTGTCTGAATCAGCGCCCGTATCTGATCGTCAGTGATGGAGACATGCGGCAACTGCTCCTTGGCTGCATTAATAAAACCGGCAAGCATATTGAGCTCGTCACGAGTATCTTCAGCATCCCGTGTGCCAAGCACCATCTTGACAATTTGCTTGCGGGCACGGTAATCGTTCTGCGCAGTAAAAGGCACAATGATGCCAATCCGGTCGAGCAGTCCCATACGCACCTCACCGTCGGAAGGGTCATAGGTACCCACCAGCATGAACTTTGCCGGATGCACCTCACTGAGCCCTTCACGCTCAACGAGCACCTCACCACGCGACATGGCATCCATAATGTGCGACACCGCAGAGCTGTCGAGCAGACTGAGCGAATCCACATAGAGCACTCCCCGATGAGCTTTGGAGAGCACACCATGCTGAACGACGCGGAGACCTGTCGCAAGAGTTGCTTCAAGGTCAACACCACCGATCAGTCTATCTTCGGTCACGTTCAAAGGCAGCTCCACAAACGGAGTGCTTTCAGGAAGAATATCAGCAAATGCCCTGGCAAGTGTCGATTTTCCCGACCCGACAGCAGAGGGGATGACAACACCACCAAGTTCAGAATCAACGGCCAGCAGCATCAGGGCCTGCTTGGCCAGATCCATCCCTACTATATCGGTAAAAGCTATCATTATACGGCTTCGGCTTCTCCGAGGATTTTAGCGAGTTCGCGATCAATTTTTTCACCGGCATCAAGAGTTTCGAGAGGGTCTTTGCGCAGGCGATGGCGCAGACAGAGCCCTGCAATCTCCTTGACATGCTGCATGGTCACAACAGTCTCTCCCTTGTATGCCGCATGGGCATGAGCGGTACGAGTAATGGTGAGTTCACCGCGATGACCGTCAATACCAAGGTTCATACAGAGCCTGGCAATATCAGTCAGCACCTCATCGGTCATGGTCACTTTCGACAACAGATCTTTCGCCGTCTGAATCTTCTTCTGCAGCTTCTGCTGCTCCTTGTTGTACTTATCCATAAACGCATCTGGATCGTCGTCAAACTCACGGCGAAGTTTAACAATAGAAACCCTTTTTTCAATATCAAGAATCGTGATGATACGGGCATGCAGACCGAAACGGTCAAGAAGCTGGGGACGAAGCTCGCCCTCCTCGGGGTTACCGGAGCCCACAAGCACAAAACGCGCCGGGTGGCGAATGCTGATACCTTCACGTTCAACCACGTTTTTACCGCTGGCAGCAACGTCAAGCAGCACATCCACCAGGTGATCATCAAGCAGGTTAACCTCATCAATATAGAGGAATCCACGGTTGGCCTGGGCAAGAAGACCGGGTTCAAAAGCCTTTACACCGCTGGTAAGCGCCTGTTCAATATCGATGGTACCGCAGACACGATCTTCAGTTGCTCCAAGTGGAAGATCAACAACCGGAACTGGAATCTGCTCAACTTTAAGCGTAGCCGGATCAATTGGCTTACCACCCTTTTTACCCTCTTCACCCTCCAGATACTGTTCAACAGTACGGTTGTAGGTATCGCCTGCAACCCTCTCAATAAAAGGAAGCACTTCTGCCAGAGCCCTGACAGTAGTGCTCTTGCCTGTACCCCTGTGGCCCATCACCAGCACGCCTCCAATTCGCGGATCAATAATATTGAGAATCAAACTGAGTTTCATCTCCTCCTGACCAACTATTGCAGTAAAAGGAAATGCCAGGCCCGACTTCTTTTTCTTCACTGCTGATTCGGTCTTCGCCTTCGCCGCAACTGTTTTTTTTGCAGCAGTTTTTTTTGCTACTGGTTCAGTCTGAGTCATAATTGGTCGTTTGGTTGATACCTCCACCCTGTGAACTTATTCACCGGAAAAGGCTTACAGTTTAGGTAGTAAATTTATAGATCCCTAATTTATGCTTTTGAAAAGACAATAGAAAATGGTTTTCATAAAGTCATCCATGCAGAGCATTTTCAGCAGCCTCTTTAATACTTTCAGAGAGGGTTGGATGAGCATGAACCGTCCCTGCAAGCAGTTCAGCAGTTACCTCAAGCCGGCGGGCAAGAGTCAACTCTCCAATAAGCTCTACCGCGCCATGGCCAAGAATATGACCACCAAGCAGTTTCCCGTCCCCGGCATTAAAAACAAGTTTCACAAACCCGTCAATATTACCGTAGGCATTTGCCTTGCCCGAAGCGGCAAACATGGAGCGCCCCACAGTAACCTTATACCCCCTGCTAATCGCCTGCTCCTCACTCAACCCGACGCTTGCAACAGATGGCTGAGAATAGACGCAACGAGGCATCATGCTCTCATAAATAACACGTGGATTTTTCCCGCAAATAGAATCAACAGCGATAACCGCCTCAGCCGAAGCTTTATGGGCAAGAAGCATACCACCCCGAACATCTCCAACTGCAAAAATATGAGCGACAGATGTTCGGCAGTTTCCGTCGGTGACAATAAATCCCCTGGAACACTGAACACCTGCTGTTGCAAGAGCCAGTCCGTCAATATTCCCCGTAACACCCACTGCAACAAGCAGATGATCCGCACTGAGCGATTGCGTCTCCCCCCCCTCTGTCACCAGAGTTGCGGAGACCTGCCCCCCGTCCACGGCCACACCATCAAGTTTGGCACCGGTAAACACCGTAATACCGCTCTTCTGAAATGAACGTTTCAGCCCTTCTGAAATTTCAGCATCTTCGAGAGGAAGAATCCGTGGCAAGAGTTCAATCAGGGTAACCGCACTCCCGGCCATAGCATAAAACCAGGCCATCTCCACTCCGATAGCTCCACCACCAACCACAATCAATGAGGCAGGAAGGGTTGGAAGGGCAAGTGCCTCCTTGCTTGTAATGACACGCTTTCCATCGGGTTCAAGCCCCGGCAGTTGACGAAACCGGGCACCGGAAGCAACGATAATATTGTCAGCCCGTACCGTTTCGACACGTTTTCCTTCCCGAAACACACCAAGTTCATGCGCTCCACTGAAGAGTGCCTCACCCTGTACAACCTCCACGCCTGCACGACGCAACATAAACCCGATTCCTTTTGAGAGTTTCAGCGCCACATTCCGACTGCGCTTGACCATCTCCGGAAAATCTATACCGCTTGAAAGCACTTTAATACCATACACTGGTGCCCTCTTGACACTATCAAAAAGTTCTGCGCTCCGCAGAAGAGTTTTGGTGGGAATACAACCCCAGTTAACGCAAACGCCTCCCAAATCTGCTTTTTCAATAAGACAAACCTTCATGCCCGCCTTTGCTGCCCTCAGCGCAGCTTCATAGCCTCCAGGACCTGAACCAATAACAGCAAGTTCAACTGAACGACTATAGACCTCCGGCAACTGTTGTATGGAAAGCATAGCAGATATGGTATGGTTTTGTTATACTGACTGAGCAAGTGTTCTGGCGGTACTCTTCATACCCCTAAAAATGCAAAATAGGTTGATAAAAAACGAATCAGAAGCAGAAGAAGTCACTCCTCTTGAACCAAAAAAGCTAACGCTTCAGGTCAGTAAGGTGCAAACCCCGATGCGCATTGACCAATATCTGACACGCCAGGTGGAAAACGCCACGCGCAACAAGGTGCAGGAGGCTATTGAGGAGGGTCGGGTGCTGGTCAATGACAAAACCGTCAAATCGAACTACCGCATCAAATCCTGCGATCTCATCCAGATGACCTTTCTTCGGCCACCCGCACCGGAGCTGGCACCGGAAAATATTCCCATCGACATCATATATGAAGATGATGATCTGATGGTGATCAACAAAAAGCCGGGCATGGTTGTCCATCCGGCCTTCGGCAACTGGACGGGCACACTGGCCAACGCCATTCTGCACCACCTCGGTAAAGATGCTGAACAACTCGACAAGTCTGAACTGCGCCCCGGCATTGTACACCGGCTCGACAAGAACACCTCCGGCCTCATCATTGTCGCCAAAAATCCGGTAGCTCTCCACCGTCTTGCCCGCCAGTTCGCCGATCGGAAAGTGATAAAAATCTATAAAGCTATGGTTTGGGGAGTGCCAAGTCCTCTCTCAGGCACCATAACAACCAATATTGGGCGTTCAAGAAAAGACCGAAAAGTAATGGCAAATTTCCCTTTTGAAGGAAAGGATGGAAAAACCGCCATCACCGACTACAACGTCACCGAAAACCTGCACTGGTTTTCACTCCTCTCACTGACCCTGCATACTGGACGAACTCACCAGATCAGGGCACACCTGCAACACCTTGGCCACCAGATCCTTGGTGACGAAACCTACGGAGGTGCCTCACTGCGCACCCTCCCCTTCAGCAAAAGCGAAGGCTTCGTCCGCAACCTGCTTGAACTGCTGCCGCGCCAAGCCCTGCACGCCGAAACCCTTTCGTTTCAGCAGCCGACAGGCCGTGAACAACTCTCATTTACCGCCCCGTTGCCTGAAGATATGGAGCTTGCTCTGGAAAAAATCCGGGGTATGGTGCTTTCAGCATAATGTCTGACAATACGCATCAAGCTGCTCAGAAGCGAAGTCTTCAACTTATTCTTATGACAACGAATCAATGATAGCTACAGCAACCGCTGCACGACGATCATGAGCTATTGATATTTTGATTGACCGCCAGGACACACATTGCGACGCAGCAGGGCACACATAAGGGCGCCCTTTTTCATCGTTAAGAATTTCAAAACTTTTCCAGTGTACTTTTCCTGAAAAACCTGTTCCAAGTGCCTTGACAACCGCCTCCTTGGCAGCAAATCGACCGGCTATACTGGCCACTATCTGCGATTTTTGCAAGCAAAGATTCACCTCGGCCTCCGTAAGAAAGCGCTGGAGAAACTTCAAACCATACCGCTCATAGAGGGTATCAATCCGGTCAAGATCAACGATATCCACACCAATTTCCATACTTTTTTAATCAAGCTTGATGGTCATCGACAGGTCGAGAGCTTTGACACTATGCGTCAGCTCACCAAGAGAGATAAAATCGACACCTGTCTCCGCCACCTCTACCACATTGTGCAATCCAATATTTCCCGATGCTTCTAGAAGAACATTGACCCCACTACCCCTGACATAACAGACCGCCTCCCTCATTAACTCAGAGGTAAAATTATCAAGAAGAATGATATCTGGTTGGCATGGAAGAGCCTTTCTTAACTCATCAAGAGAGCGTACCTCTGCCTCAATTTTCACATCCAGTGCGTTTTTCCGACGATACTCTTTTGCTCGATGGAGCGCCGGAGCAATTCCGCCCGACGCATCGATATGGTTGTCTTTGATGAGAATCATGTCGAAAAGACCAAATCGGTGATTCACCCCTCCCCCTATCCTGACCGCTTCCTTATCAAAATAACGGAGTCCCGGAGAGGTTTTTCGGGTATCAAGAATTTTAGCGCCAGTATGGCTGACCTTCTTGACATAGCATTTCGTTCTGGTAGCGATCCCCGACATGCGCTGCATAAAATTCAGCACAGTCCGCTCACCGACAAGAATCGGTGCCAGCTTTCCTGTTATCTCTAAAATCAGCTCACCACCCTGTACTGCGTCGCCATCCCGATGATGCAAAACCACTACAAGATCAGGATCACAGGCTTGAAACACCTGCAAAGCCACACTAATGCCTCCCACAATACCACTCTCCTTCGCACGGATAACAGCACTTCCTCCCCGATCAGCCTCAATCGTTGCTCGTGTGGTAACATCACCCGAAAAGAGGTCCTCCTCCAGGGCGAGCTTAACCGCCCTTGCACGACACTCCTCATAAAACTCACTGAGAGCCTTGTTGTTCATAATCACTTCGCCGGAAACAATGAAAAGAAACTGACACTATTTTTCAAGGTAGTAAATTTTATCCTTTTTGGCCCCTCTTTTGCCAAGACCCTCGCCAGTGAAATGATTTGCGGCACCCATTATACAACGGAATCGGGAATTGCTATATTGCTCGCAATCACATTCAGCACAAAGCACTATGACACGACATACCCGCTCATGCGTCCGACTGGTAAATATGGTTTATTATGCACACCATGGCGTGCTCAAAGAGGAGCAAACCATCGGAGGCAAATATGAGGTCGATGCCGAACTTACCTTCGACTTCACTGATGCTGCAGAAAGCGACGATATCACAAAAACGGTAGACTACGGCTCAGTATACCAGAAAATACGAGAAGCGCTGACCCTTAAAAAGTATTTTTTGATTGAGGCCGTTGCCTGCGAAATTGCACACGATCTCCTCCGTGATTTTCCCATTCTTGATCACGTCTTGATCAGGGTTCGCAAACGCAACCCGCCAGTCAATGGTATTTGTGACTATGCCGAAGCGGAATACTCCACTACACGCATCTGAATCATGGCGATACACGAGGTATACATTGGAATAGGCTCCAATATTGGAAACCGCCTCATCAACCTTCAGGGCGCAATAGATCTGCTCAATGAACTCGACAAGACATCGGTGAACGAAGTCTCAGCCATCTATATGACTGAACCCATTGGTGAAGCTGAACAAAGGCGTTTTTATAATGGCGTGATCCTGCTTGAAACATCGCTCTCGCCTGAAGAGCTGCGTCGGCAGTGTAAAACCATCGAACAGAAGCTTGGACGTCCCGCGAACTATCCACGCTGGAGTCCACGCGCAATCGATCTCGATATACTGCTCTATGACGACCTTTGCCTGAACACTGAAACTCTCTCCATACCACACCCGGAGCTTGAACAGAGGAAGTTTGTCCTTGTACCCCTTTTGGATATTGCCAACCCCCTGCACCCGAAAACCGGGAAAACTATTCGGCAACACCTTGGCTGCAGCAAAGATCAGTCCGTCTTGATCAAAACAAAAGAGCATATCAGGATAAAAAAAAGACGGAATGCCTTTTAAAGCACTCCGTCAAGTCACGGCAAGCGAAAAACGGGCTGGCCCTTAGTTGGTAAAGGTGATGTTGAGATTGCCTTCATCAAAATCAGCCCCCTCGGTCTTGCGACCAACAAGCACATTCGGCAGAATAATACTTTTGCGGAAGTTGTTGATATCTACCAGCAACTCATCACCCTTGATATTGACATTGAGCTTTTTGACTTCAACATTTGGCAGATAAAGACTCAGCACATACTTCCCGTTTACCTTCTCCAGCCTCTGGGTTTTGTCATTCGTGTAGAGAATATCAGCGGGATTTTTCTCTCCAAACATCTCCTGACTCAGCGTATAGAGCCTTTCTGTATTGATAATCTCGGCGGTTGACTGTTTAACTCTGAAAATCGGAACAGGGTAAAAACAGTTTTCAATCACCTTGAGATATTTGCTCTGAATATCGATAAGACTCTGAAGATAGCTGTCAGTGGAACTTGCCGGAAGAATTTTATTGACTATAGCAGCATCAAGCTTGTACCCAAAAAGGTTGAGATAGGTCTGCACCCTCAAGGCCTCTTTAATGACCATATTCTCAGGATTCAGCACAACCCTGAAGGTCGTAATGGATTTATCCTGAAGCATGGCATGCAGCTCTTTCATGTGATCATTCACTTCAGGCATAAGCTTGAAAATGTTTTTCTTCGGCATGAATTTGTTCAAAAGGGGTGCTGCAAAACCAATAGCTTTTGAGTGCCACCCTCCAATCTTGTCAGCATACCAGCCGTAGGATTCTGGCATCCCCAGCAGACGCATGGTCTCGCCTGTCGGAGCGGCATCAACCACGACGACATCGTAATTGCCGGACTTGGCAGCTTTCCAGATGTAACGAAGACTGATCATCTCCTCCATACCCGGCATAATGGCAAGCTCTTCGGCAACGACCTCATTAGCACCGTCATGCATTAAAATTGATGAAAAATAAGAATAGAGCTCCGTCCAGTTCTCCCTGATTTCTGAAAGAACATTTACCTCCATGGCAAAAAGATTCTTTTCAACCTCCACTGGTGTCGATGACAGTTCGGTATTCAAGGCATCAGCAAGACTATGAGCCACATCAGTACTCATAATCAAAACCCGTTTTCCCTTGCGGGCGATTGCTGTTGCAGATGAAGCTGAAACGGTAGTTTTACCTACCCCTCCTTTACCCAGGTAAAGAATAATTCTCATGCTTAATAATAAAACTATTGAGTAAACTTTATCTTGAATGAACTCTGTGTATCAGGAGGCTGCTCCCTGACTCTCATATCCCTCCAACCGTGGTGCCGAAACACCCTTGTTGGACGAATCGAGACCCTCGCCTGATTCTGGCTGGGTCACTATTTTTTTTCCGGAAAAAGTATCGGCATTACCTTGATCCACAGAGTCAACGACTTTTTCGGGGAAATCATCTCCACTCATCATCTTTTTGACGAGAGAGGGCATTCCATCATCGAGAGACTGGATTGAAATACTTTTACGGGTTGGAATATCACTCTCGCCAAGCTCATCAACCCTTCTCGCCTTTCTGGAAGGGGAAACCGGAGCCCTTTCATTTTCAAAACAAGAATCAAGAGTAGTGAAACAATCATCATTCAGAGTCGCTTCATCATCACTTTTTATCTTGATTTTCTTTCTGCCCGAAAAAGAGTCACTATCATCACTGAAATCACGATCTCTGGACGGTGTTGACTCTGTTCTTGAGTCAGAAGCCCCGCTTCTGGGAGCCGGTCGTTGCCCCCTCCTCTTGGGATTGTCACTAAAACTGGTAGAAAGCCGCAAAAGCTTACCAACAGAGCTGATCATTCCGTCATTTCTTACGGCAGTTTTAACGATATTGATAACAAAACGTTCAGCCTGAGGATTATCAGCTATGCTGTTAACCAGTTCATTAAGCGCCGTAAGCATACCCGGGACATGCTGCAGATCATTCTTGATCTGATCACGAATTTTAAAGGGAGTATCGCCTATCATCTCCTTGATAGACTCTGCAACTTTTTTCAAAGCGGCAGGATCTGTGGGAAGAATATTTTCAATCCCTTTGATGGCATCAGCAGCAGAAAACCCTTCTGGTTTCTGCTCTCCCCCCTGTTGACGAGGAGGATCCTGCGACGGAGGATAGCCAAGACTTGCCTTGTATTGCTCCAGAAGATCCTGCCCATAGCCAATAGGGCTCTCCTTCTGCGATGGAGCGGGGGCATCAAACCGAATTGAAAAAGATTGAGGAGTACACACACTTCTTGAGGCCTTCAAAATAAGCGATGAAACCTTGTCGGGAAGATTTTTTCGGAAATTAAGCCCAAGATTCTCTTCGATAACTGATTCAATGAGGGTATGGAGTCGAATAATGAGTTCGGCTTCACGTAACTCGACCATGTCGAAAATCACATAAACCGGCTCCTTATCCTCACGCCGAACCTTGAGATTGAGTGTAGCAAAATCATGATCCTTGTTTCGGCTGTTCACCGAGACAGAGCCAAGATTAAACCTGTCGAGATAGTCTTTATTTGAACCTCTTGCCCAGAGATAGACGGCCTTATCGGTATAGATAAGGTAATCCTGAAAGGCAATATTGCCCACCCTCTCCTGATGTGACTCATAAAACACACCTTCAAAAAAAGCGATCGGCTCCTCACCTGCACCCATCAGCCCTTTCTGAAAAAACTCAGCCACATCACCCTGTTCGGTCTGCCCCGAAACATACAAAGATACATTAGCCATTACCCATACCCGTTCAGCTTTAAACTTGTCAGTAACGTGAGGTCAAATCTATGAAAATTTTATAAGAAACTGAAATTGCTTGAGTAACCAGAGGAAAGCAAGCAGTGTCCTGTGTGAGATTTCAGCAAAAAAAAAGGCAGTGAAAGCCTTCAAAGCTTTTCACTACCTTTACAAAGATCATCTCAGAGACGCTTACTCAGCAAACTTTGACTCTACAGCTTTAGTAGGAACAGCAAAACCTGTCACTTCAGGTGAAGAACCACGAAGGCTTCCACCTCCACCCATGCTGCCATAAGCATTACGATTAATTCTCATGGTACCTTTACCCAGAGAATCAAAAAGCATCCCTACAGTCTCCCAGTGGCCCTCAACCATTACCTCAAAAATACGTCCGGCTGCGGCCAGGATATCGGTAAATACACCTCCACCACTCATAAATCCTCCTTGGAATTTTAATTATTTGAAACTAAAAAATATTCAGAACAATACTCTTTCTCCAATCTACAGCAATAAACAAAAAAAACAAAGAAAAGATTTGAACCCAACTTACAGGTTTTACCTGTCAAAAGATGGGAAAATCTCTATTTTTTTGCCCCTTTTTGAAACGAACCGGCAAAATTTTTGACCACTTCAGAGGCAGATACACCAGCATCCCCAACTGCTGTGGCCGCATTCCCGGTTGCATTTTCAACCGTTTCAATGGCGCTGGCATACAACTGATTCGCCGTTCTTGATGCGTCCTTGACCGTAATGGCAACTCTGTCAATGGTCTCACCAACCACACCCGTTGTATTGCCCAACACATTTCCAATGCCTGTGACATCGATAAGAGATCCAACTGTACCGGTCGCGGTATCAAAGAGGCTCCCTGCAAGATTAAGACCACCGACGACGGCACTTTGTCCGGTCAATAAAACGCTCTCAGCAAGAAAGGTAAGGCGATCTGTAAACTCCAGCTCTTTGAAATCCTTACGAAGTTTCTGGTACGATTCCGACATATTATTTCTCCCTTGATAGTGAGGGCTCCCTGAGAGAGGCCTCCATTATTATTTAAGACGAAAGAGACTACCTTGACAAAATTTAAACATAAATATTGATCTAAACAAATACCTCAGACTACCGATTCCCTATCCTCTGTCATACTCCTTCTGCTCTTGAGGCGAACGACTGTGATTCTGACGATCAAGTTCAAACGGAATATGCAGCCATTTATCCTTGAAAATAGCACTACCAGGTTCAAGACCGGTGAGACTGATCGGGAGCGTAATAATTTTACGCTGGTTGCCGATCTGGACAAATAACTCATCGCCGGTCACCCAAACATCAATATCAACCGGGTTGGCAAACATCAGCTTCAACTGTACTTCGTAAACATCCTTGTTCCTGACAAACTTGATCGGAGGCTCATCAAACATCATATCGGATGGATCAGAATCTCCATACATATCTTTGGCAAACAGTTCGAGTGACTCAAGACCCACAATCTCCTGTTCATACATTCTGAGCTTCTTTACCGGAAGAGGAGAAAAGCCCTCCTCTATCTCTCCGAGGTACTTCTGCTGAATCGCCTTCCAGTTTTCAAGGTATCCACTATCCTCTTTGGTATCAAGCAATCTATTGACCAGAACCATATCAACCTTGAAACCATAAAGGTTCAGGTAGGTCAAAGCGCGCATTGTCTCCTTGATCGACATTTTCTCGGCATTCATCACCAGGCGCACCGTCGATTTTTTATTGTCGGTCAAAATATCACGAATATCCTCCAACTCATCAAAAACCTGATCAACCGACTCAATTGCATCTGCAGGAGGAACAAAAAAAGCAATTTTATCTGACATCTTTGAGAGTGGCTTGCTCAGAGGCTTAATGAGATATTTATTAACGTTCTTGATGGCTTTCATCCCCCATGCCAACGTATCAGGAAGAGAAAGAAGGCGTAAAGTCTCCCCCGTTGGAGCGGTGTCGAGCACAAGGACATCATATAAGCCAGACGCTTTGTAACGCTTTATTCGCAAAAGAGAAAACAGCTCTTCCATACCTGGAAGAATGGTCATTTCATCCGCCATAACCCCGGAGACACCCTGAGCCATAAAAATTTTTGTGTAGTACTTCTGTACTGATTGCCAGTTTTGCTTGAGATCCACATAAGGATTAACCTCAATGGCATGAAGATTTTCCTTTACCTTTGTTGGTTCGGCACCGAGGGGTAGGTTAAACGAATCTGATAAACTGTGTGCGGGATCGGTAGAAAGGACAAGGGTGCGATAGCCAAGCTGTGACAGACGCACAGCAGTAGCTGCGGATACACTGGTTTTGCCTACCCCGCCTTTACCTGTAAAAGTTAAAATACGCATGAACCAAGATATTCTATTTTGGGAATGCAGATGAAACAATAAAAGACCCCAAAGATATAACTCTGTGCTGACACTACAAAAGATCTTCTGTACATACACCCTTCGCGCTCTCGTTTAAAACTCTTGATGCTGACGATTCTGATTTCTCGACTCTGTCGACACGTTATGCACTTTATCAGCTTTGCGACGAAATCCAAAAATGCTTGCAAATGATCGTTCTGCTCGTTTAATTAAGCTCTCTGTGTGCAGTAGGTCACTAACTTTTGGTGAGTCATTTATTTCTTGAGTATGCGTATCCAAAACTTTCCCGTCGATAGCCGCGCCACTCTTGTCAAGAGACGCCGTATCAGCAACGATGTCAACATTATTACCTTTGAGTGTCCGGCAATTGCGGCAACTGCAAAACCCGGGAACTTTGTCAACATCAAGGTGAGCGATGCAACTCATCCACTCCTCAGAAGGCCTTTTTCGATACACAACGTTTATAGCTCGTTCGTGGAAGTTATGGTTAAATCGATCGGACTCGGCACAACCCAGCTCTGCAACACCCCTGAGGGCTTCGAAGTGATGATGCTCGGTCCATTGGGAAACAGTTTCGATTTGATGAGCCAACCTTTTCATACTGCCGTTATCGTTTCGGGAGGCATTGGCACAGCTCCAATGTTGTTTCTGGAAAAAACATTGGTTGCAACCGGCAAAGAGGTGATTCATCTGGTCGGGGGAAAAACAAAAAAAGATCTGCTCATCCATGATCTTGCAAACTGCAGAATTTCTACCGATGATGGATCCGCCGGATTAAAGGGAAACGTCGTCGAGTTGCTCCATCAAGAACTTCCCGATCTTAAAAAAAAGGGGCTACTCAAAATTTTTGCCTGCGGAACTAATGCAATGCTAAAAGCGCTGGCGGGATTTTGTATCGAGCATCAGTTACCCTGCGACCTCTCACTGGAATCTGTCATGGGATGTGGCGTAGGCATTTGCTATGGATGCAGTGTCGAGGTTAAGGATAAAAATGGAGTGAGCAAAACTATCCTTTTGTGCCAGGACGGACCGATTATCAATTCTAAATCGCTTGCAAATTAAGACGTATTTTTATAGTATAGAGCGTAGCATTTATGGGAAAGGCATTCCCGAAAGCTTTTTTCAACAAACCTCGAACTACCATGGCAAAAGGATTGAACAAAGTAATGCTGATTGGACACCTCGGCAATGATCCTGAATCAAGGACGACAACGTCGGGTCAATCAGTGGCAAATTTTACATTAGCCACCAATGAAAACTTCAAGGACAGCAGCGGCAATGTGCAAGAACGTACCGAATGGCATAGAATCGTTGTCTGGGGGAAACTTGCTGAAATATGCGCTCAGTACCTGAAAAAGGGGCGGCAGGTCTATGTCGAAGGGCGCTTGCAGACAAGGAACTGGGATGACCCAAAAAGCGGCGAAAAAAAGTATACCACCGAAATTGTCTGTTCCGAAATGCAGATGCTTGGCACCCAACGAGAACAGGGAGCTGTCGCAGGGAACTATGATGGAGGCTCACAAAGTTATGACCGACCACAGACAAGCCCTTCCCATCATGAATATCCACAAGGAAATTCATCGCAAATATCAGTCCCCTCGGTTTCAATGCTTGAAAATGAGAAAGATGATCTGCCTTTCTGACTTGTTAACCCTTCAGGGCGCACTGCCGTGCGCCCTTTGATGCCTGACATACCGGATGGATACACTTAAAAAAAATATTCTTGCCGGTGTTATCGCGCCGATTTATCTGCTCTACGGCTCCGAGGGCTTTCTGAAGGAAGAGGCCGCTGAAATGATAAAATTAGCGCTTTTTCCATCTCCGGACGATGCGCTGAGTAACACACAGATGCTCTATGGTCAAGAGCTTACCATGGGAGAGTTACTCTCAAAAGCATCTGAATATCCGATGTTTACCCCAAAACAGCTTATTATCGTTCGGCAATTTGAAAAAATCAAAAAAACTGCAACCAAAGAGCAGCAAAAACAGCAGGAAGATCAACTCAACCGATACCTGGCAAAGCCCGCCGAGTTTACCGTCCTTATTCTGGATGCAGACAACCTCGACAAAAAAGATATTGAAAAACCGCCGTTCAGCTTCCTGAAAAACTATCGGCATGATTTTCCTCTCATCAAGGCTCCAGACCTCTTCGCCTACACCAGGGCAAAAGCTTTCGGTTGGGAATTTGAACCGGATGCCCTCAAAGCTTTTTCAGCCTATACCCAGCCATCAGCAAGAGAGATTTGCCATGAAATCGAAAAAATAATTCTGTATGCCTCGGCCCGAAACGGTAACAAACGTATTACCGCGCCAGATGTTTATGACTGTGTCGGTATCTCGCGCACATACAATGTTTTTGAACTCGAAAAAGCGATGGCCGAGCGCAACCTGCGCCTCTGCAGCGGCATATCACTGATGATCATGGATCATGAGGGGCAAAAAGAGGGACTCGGAAACATTGTCCGTTTTCTTACCACCTTTTATATCCGATTATGGAAACTTGCGCTTCCTGAAGTTCGTCAACTACCCGCCCCAGACATTGCAAAAATCCTCGGAATGTATGGCAAACAGGAGTATTTCGTAAAAAACTACCTCACCTACACCAGGTCGTTCTCTTTGCTGGATACGGAACGGGCACTGATTGCGCTGCGAGATACGGATGCCGCACTGAAGGGTTTGCTGCCTTATCCCGACGAAAAATATCTTCTCCTGCAACTCATGCAGAGATTACTGGGGTAGATCAGCAAGCTTCACAGCCAGCCATTGAGTCGATACCACTCAATGGTTGTGGCAATACCCTCGACAAGAGTAGTGCCAGCCGTGAAGCCAAAATCCTGCTGAGCCTGCTCTGATGAACAAACCCAATAATCCTGGACAAGTTCGTTCACTTTATCGCGATTGATCAGCGGTGGCGTACCGCCCAAAAAGCTCGCTGCACCGATCACCGACCCAATAAAAAAAAGAAGCGGCTGAGGCAACGATATCTTCCACAACCTGCCGAAGCCAAGCAGAGGTTGGCTGGCCGTTATGACATCATCCCACGACCAGGAACAGCGGGAGGTGATATTGTAGACGCGACCGACAGCCTGTGGTGAACGAGCAGCCATCAAGATGCCATCAACAAGGTCGTCAACATAAATCATGCTGAAGCGTTGCTTTCCAACTTTACCGGGAGTGACAAGCAACCCTCTGGAGAGCATAAGAAAAACCTGCAAGACATCTTTGTCGCCCGGCCCATAGACTGCCGGAGGACGGACAATGGTGACCGGAATCCGTGCGGAGTGTTCCATACAAACCATTTCAGCCTGAAGCTTGCTGCGCCCGTAGGCGCTCACCGGGTGAGGTCGATCAGACTCCTTGACACCAGAGACACCCTCCAAAGCAGGCCCAACCGCAGTCAAAGAGGAAACATAGACAAATCGCTTTAATCCCGGATTATACAGCTTGACTGCGGCAAGAAGATGTTTGACAGGAGTTACATTTCCAGCCACATAACCAGCCTCATCATGTGCCTTGGTCACTCCCGCCAGATGCATGATACGATCAACGCCCCGCACTGCTTCAGCAAGGCTCTCCACATCACTGAAACTTCCCCGAACAACCTCAACTGAGTCGGGCAAGATGCCAACCTTGCTCTCAAGACGCAGAAAAATTCTGATTGTTGCCCCCTCACCGGCAAGCTTCTGTAAAAACCTTGCGCCAATAAAACCAGTTGAACCTGTCACCAAGATCGTTTCACTCATATCCCTCATGGCTCCAATTTATCCCGGGACTCAGCGGAATGCTCTGATGCGAACGCTTTTTGCCGCAAAAAAAACGAATCCCCTTTTAACAAAAAAAATAAAAAAAATTAATTACATTTCGATTCAAAAGCATAATCCGCTTATCCGAAAAACTGATCGCTGCAGAATAAAACAAAAAGCGAGCAGCGCAGAAACAAGAAATTCCAGCTTTGCCTATTAAAGCTGAAGATAAAATTTGTATTCCCGTGGAGAAAACGAAAGATTTATTCAAAAAGTGCGTTGATTATACCATTGCTGACGAAGTAAAGGCTCAAGGCATCTATCCTTTTTTTCATCCCATAGACGAAAATGAAGGGCCTGTCGTCTCTTTTGGAGGAAGAAAGCTGGTTATGGCTGGTTCAAACAACTATCTCGGCCTGACTGCTGACCCAAGGGTAAAAGAGGCATCGATAAATGCCATAAAAAAATATGGTACAAGCTGCAGTGGTTCCCGTTACATGACCGGTACGGTAAACCTGCATGTTGAACTGGAAGAAAAACTTGCTGACTTTTTTGAAAAAGAGCGCTGCCTTCTCTTTAGCACAGGCTACCAGACGGGACAAGGTATCATACCGACACTTGTACAGCGAGGAGAATACATCGTCTCCGACCGCGACAACCATGCAAGCCTTGTTGCTGCGTCTATTATGGCACAAGGCGCAGGGGCCAATCAGGTTCGTTATAACCACAATAATATGGATGATCTGGAGCGTGTGCTTCAGACAATTCCTGAAACAGCAGGTCGACTGATTGTCTCTGATGGTGTCTTTTCCGTATCGGGAGAAATAGTCGATCTTCCCAATCTTGTACGACTTGCTGAAAAGTATGGTGCGCGCATTCTGATTGATGATGCTCATGCAGTTGGTGTTATAGGCAAAAACGGAAAAGGCACACCTTCGGAATTTGGACTTGTCAACGAGGTTGACCTTATCATGGGCACCTTCTCCAAAACATTTGGCTCACTTGGGGGATATGTGGTCGGAGACCGCTCTGTCATTAACTACATTAAACATAATGCAGCCTCACTTATCTTCAGTGCCTCCCCCACGCCGGCAAGTGTAGCTGCTGTACTTACAACCCTTGACATTATCCGTACCGAACCAGAACTCTCGGAACGACTGATCTCAAACACCGATTACGTTCGCCAGGCGCTTCTTAAAGAGGGATTTACCCTTATGCCATCGCGGACAGCCATTGTCACCGTCCTTATCAAAGACCAGATAAAAACCCTTCTTTTCTGGAAAAAACTTTTCGATGCCGGAGTTTATGTGAACGCATTCATTCGCCCTGGTGTCATGCCCGGCCATGAAGCGCTTCGCACCAGCTTTATGGCAACCCATCAACGTGAACATCTGGATAAAGTCATCACTGAATTCTGCACTATTGGCAGAGAGCTTGGAGTTATCTAAGCAAGACATCCTCATCCTCTTCGCGCTCCCCGATAACAGTCGGGGAGTTATTCTTACGAACAAACCCTTGCTGACAAGCTTCCTTTTTACGGTAAAAGCTTAAGTTTTTCTTTTATTTTTTTATAGATTTGAGGCGATGCCCGTTTTCGAGGTAAAGCGGCAACGCTTTCGCTGTTCAGATTGTGTCAAAAAAGATTTTTTGCGCTTTCGTTATCAGGGAACCACTGACCAAAGAGAGCACTCTTTTGTTGCTTTGTTTCGTATCACAACAACTAAACCAGCATACAATCATGAAAACAAAACATACGCAAGCGTTTCGACTTGTCCGTTTTGTCCTTTCTGCGTTTTGCCTGATGGCATTACTGGTACCTCTTCCAAGCTATGGAGCTGATACAGGAACAGTAAAAGGAAAAATTATCGACAAGTCAGACGGCGAAGGGGTTTTCGGCGCATCTGTTACCATTGCCGGTACCACTCTGGGCACGGCAACTGACATGAACGGCAACTTTACCCTCCCGAATGTCCCTGCAAAACAACAAAAAGTCTCCATATCAATTGTCGGTTACGCACCGGCAAGCCAGACACTGACTGTCACTTCGGGCGAAACAACAGTGGTCAATCTTCAACTTGGTCAAACAACGATCATGGCTTCCGAGGTTGTTGTGGGTGCGTCACTCTACAAGCAGGATCGACTGGATGTTCCCGTTACCGCCAACGTGGTGTCGAAAGAAAAGATCAAGCAAGAATCAAGCCCAACCCTGGACAAAGTTATTGCCGATGTTCCTGGTGTTGTGGTCACCCGCTCTGGTGGAACCTCATCATCCAGTCTGCAAATCCGGGGCTCAAACAGCTTTGATGGCGGCGGAATCGGAACCCGTGTCCAAGGCCACTACGACGGCTTCCCTGTCAACGCCCCCGAGTCAGGAGAGATCGTCTGGCAGTCGATCAACATGAACGCGGCAGACAAGGTTGAAGTGCTCAAAGGCGCAGCAGCAACCCTCTACGGTTCCGGCGCTATGGGAGGGGTAGTAAATGTCACTGGCCATCTGCCCGAGAAATTCGAGATAAAAGCTGGCTCAAGCATCGGCTTCTACGACAAAACACCCAAGAGCGACCAAAGCCTCTACCGTCAGAACTACACCCCTCTCTTCTGGAACAGCTATATCGGCATGGGGAACAAGCAAGGCAAATGGAGCTACGACCTCCTTTACTCGCACAACGATGACGACGGACACAGGGAAAACTCAAAAAACAAGATGGACGATGTCAAGCTGAAAACAAGGTACGACATTGATGCAAAGCAATACTTGCAACTCAGCAGCTTCTACACTTCGACTGTCGGTGGATACGCCTATTACTGGCCATACAATACAGCGACAACATTTGGTGCACCAACTATGACTCCTATAGCTGCCCATGCCTATGACGTATCTCGCTCATTTAGCGGCATAGGAACCATACCATTATATTACACATCCCTGAGCGACTACAACGCAGCCAAGACTGCAGCAACAGGAGTCGCCTTTGCAGCAGGGCTTCCAGGATCACCTGCATTTACAACTGCGTATAGCAACTATTTGTCGGCACAAGGTGTGCCACTTTATAGCAGCACATACGATGGAATATATTCGGATGATTTGATCAAGAGAAAAAACTGCTTGATTGGCCTGAACTATGTGAATCTTCTTTCAGACAACCTGTCGCTTGACACAAGGCTCTACTACACCAACAACTTGACCCGTTATGAGTACAACAATACAAATGCTAACCAAATCTATCCAACTGGTGGAGAACTGTATAACACATACTACTACCTTGGTTATACTCCTGGTGTAGGGGTCGCAGATAAAACGCTTGATGGAACGGATCCCAGCTATCCGAGCCTGAGGATCCCTGGACAGTTTAATGAAACCAGAAACAGCAGGTATGGCGCAGGGGCAAAAGTTGACTGGAAGGCGACCCCTGAGCACCGCATGCTCTTTGGTGTCGACGGCAACATCGTCAAGACCACCACAACCCAGGTTGCAGCGGAGTATCCTGTAACGAACCAGTTTAACGATATCCAGGAAAGAAATGCAGCCGCCTTCCTGCAGGATGAGTGGAAAATGACAAACAAGCTGACATCACTGATGTCGTTGCGTTACGACTGGAGTGGCATCAATGCCGATAATGTCTATACCACTGCGACGGCAAGCGTGCCGCTGAACAATAAATCAGTCGATGCCTTGAGCCCGCGCGTAGCAGTCAACTACAAAGCAACAGACGACATGGCCCTGCGTGCCTCATGGGGCAAGAGCTTCCGTGCACCGACACTCTACGAACGCTTTATCCGTGAAGCGGTCATTTTTATCGGCACTCCAAACCCTAACCTCGGAAAAGAGACGCTGACCGCTTGGGAAGCAGGCGTATTCAAGCAGTTCGGCGATCGAGTTTCAGTAGATATCTCAGGGTTTGTTAACAACTACGATGACCTGATCGAATCAGAAATTATCGGAAGCAGCTTTCAGTACAAGAACATCACGAAAGCAAGAATCTATGGCATTGAGACAAACATCAATCTCCGTCCTGTCGACGACATCAGCATGAACCTCGCTTACACCTACATGAATGCAAAAAATCGTTCTTATGTTGCTGGCGCAAGTAGCACAAACGATGCAAACCCCGATCCACGCTGGTTGCCCTACCGACCCGAACACACCGCATCGGCAAATGTAACATGGAGAACAACCAAGGCCCTTGCACTCAACGTCAATGGACGATATGTAAGCAAGTACAATGCCATAACAAACTTTACCAATCTTCAAGGAGATTATTACCCTGGTAATTTTGTTGTGTACAATCTTGGGGCGAAGTATAAGATTTACGAAAACTGCACAGCAACCTTCACCTGCAACAATATCAACAACACGCAGTACGAAGAAGTTGTATGGTTCCGGGCACCAGGACGCAGTTTTGTTGCCGGAGTGGATTTCACCTTCTAATCAGAGCAAAGCAAGTTTCAACCCCAAGCCAGCCCCTGAGCCATCAAGGGCTGGCTCTTTTTTTAAATCGTTAGTTTACATCAAGGGATTTTATTACATTTTGCAGTCCTGTAAAACCACAAACAAACGTACATTTTTTGTATTTTTATGCACGATAAAATCAGAATTGCCGCTATTGTCGGGATGGAACAATGCAATCAGCGAGTTTGGCGCGAGGTGACCTCCAAGATTGCCGATCATGCAGAGTTAACACAGTGGACCGATCAAGACCTTGAGCATCAGAACCCCGACGCTGCCAAAGCTATCCATGATGCCGATTGTATCTTTACAACTCTCATTCAGTTCAAGGGACAGGCAGACTGGCTACAGGAGCAGGTCGATCAATCGAAGGTAAAGGTTGTCTTTGCCTACGAGTCGATGCCTGAAGTGATGCAGATGACAAAAATTGGTAATTATGTAGTCTCGGGCGATGGAAGTGGCATGCCTGATATCGTCAAGAAAGTTGCAAAAATGCTGGTGAAGGGGCGCGACGAAGATGCTCTGTACGGCTATATGAAGCTTTTGAAGATCATGCGCACCATGCTGCCGCTGATCCCCAAAAAAGCCAAGGATTTCAAAAACTGGATGCAGGTGTATACCTACTGGATGAATCCGACCGGTGACAACCTTGCCGCAATGTTCAACTACATCATCGCCGAATATTTTGAGGTTGATGTCAAGGTTGAAAAGGTACAGGAGGTTCCAACCATGGGCTTCTACCATCCTGATGCTCCTGAGTACCAGAAAGATCTGCACCATTACGAAAAATGGCTTCACAAACGTGACCGAAACGCAACAAAAAAGCGCAATATCGGCCTGCTTTTTTTCCGCAAGCACCTCTTGCAGGAGAAAGAATATATTGACAATACGATTCGTGCCATCGAGGCGAAAGGACTTAACCCTCTGCCGGTCTTTGTAATGGGTGTTGAAGGTCACGTTGCCGCCAGAGAGTGGTTTACGCACAACAACATCGACATGCTGGTCAACATGATGGGCTTTGGCTTTGTGGGCGGCCCCGCCGGAGCAACCACACCTGGCGCTTCATCAGCCGCACGCGAGGAGATTCTTGGAAAAATCAATGCCCCTTATGTAGTTTCGCAACCACTCTTCATTCAGGATTTCACCTCTTGGAAGTCGCAGGGCGTGGTGCCTCTTCAGTCTGCAATGACCTACTCGCTGCCTGAAATGGATGGCGCTGTCTGTCCGGTTGTGCTCGGAGCCATCAAGGATGGGCGCTTGCAGACGGTCCCTGACCGCCTCGAAAGACTTTCTGGACTTGCAAAAAAGTTTTCGGAACTGCGCCAGATTCCGAACCGTGACAAAAAAGTTGCGCTGGTGGTTTACGACTATCCACCGGGTATGGGTAAAAAGGCTAGCGCGGCCCTGCTGGATGTCCCCAAAAGTATTTACAACATTCTGCTTTCGCTACGCGCTGAAGGGTATGATATCGGAGAACTGCCCGAATCACCTGAAGCACTGCTTTCAATGCTCGACAGGGCGACCGATTACGAAATTCAGGCACACGAGCAGGACTGCTTTTCCATCGACCGCGAACAGTTCAACAGTATCACCAGCAGCAGGGAGCGAGAGCGAATTGAGGGACGCTGGAGCGGCTTCCCCGGCGAAATAGCGCCAATCAAGCCCGACAAACTTTTTATCGGTGGCATCACCCTCGGCAATGTCTTTATCGGAGTTCAGCCTCGCCTCGGCATCCAGGGCGACCCTATGCGCCTGCTGTTCGACAAGGAGAATACCCCGCACCACCAGTATATTGCCTTCTATCGCTGGATCAGCCGCATTTTTGGGGCCAACGCCATGGTACACGTCGGTATGCACGGCACCGTCGAATGGATGCCAGGTTTGCAGCTCGGCGTTACCGGCGACTGCTGGTCAGACATTCTGCTTGGAGAAGTACCCCATTTCTATATCTACCCGATCAATAACCCGAGCGAGGCCAACATTGCCAAACGTCGCGGCTATGCCACCATGATTTCACACAACATCCCCCCGCTGGCACGAGCAGGCCTCTACAAAGAGCTGCCCGCCTTCAAGGAGATGCTGAACGATTACCGCGAACGGGGATTGCAAAGTACTGCGGATGCCGAAACGGAAGAGGTTATTCTTACCAAGGCACAACAGCTCAATCTGACTGATGACTGTCCTCGCGTTGAAGGTGAGGATTTCCAGAACTATATCAGCCGCCTCTACACCTATATGATGGAGCTTGAAGGGCGCTTGATCTCGAACTCGCTGCACGTTTTTGGTGAAACTCCAAAGCTTGAGACCCAAGTAACAACCATCACCGAGTACCTGAAGGTACGTGGCAATGAAAAATCCCTCCCATCAATCATCATGCAGGCCATTGGTGAAGACAGAACCTATGGAGAATACGCCTCACTGGCCACCCGAGCCCGTAAAGGTGAACAGCAGGCGATGACCGCACGTGAAACGGTAGATGGGCACACCAAGGAGTTTATTGAGCAGACCATCTTCGGCAAAAGCAACCCGACAAATCTCTTTAACAAGCTGACCAACGGTGCAAAAGTTTCAGCCGATATGGTTGAGGCGATCAACGGAGCACTGCAGGATGGCCTTGCTCTCAAGCGGGCTCTTGAGGATAACCATAATGAGATGAAAGGGTTCCTTCGCGCACTGTGCGGCGAATACATTCCATCGGGTCCTGGTGGCGATCTGGTTCGTGATGGCGCAGGCATTCTGCCAACCGGGCGCAATATTCATGCCATTGATCCGTGGCGCATTCCTTCAGAACTGGCTTTTAAACGTGGCAAACAGATTGGCCAGACCATTCTTAACCGACACCTTGAGGAGAATAACGGAGAGTATCCCGAAACCATTGCCCAGGTGCTCTGGGGGCTTGATACCATCAAGAGCAAGGGCGAAGCAGTTGCCGTGATTATTCACCTCATGGGAGCCGAGCCAGCCTACGATGGACAGGGCAAAATCAGCCACTACCGTCTCGTACCCCTTGAAAAGCTTGGTCGTCCGAGAATTGATGTTCTGATCCAGATCAGCTCGATCTTCCGCGACACCTTTGGCGTCCTGGTCGATCATCTCGACAAACTGGTCAAGGATGCCGCAAGAGCCATTGAGCCCCACGAGATGAACCATATCAAAAAACATGTCGATGCCGCTCTGAAAGAGGGCAAGGATTTTGAGAGCGCAACATCGCGTCTCTTCACCCAGGCACCGGGTGCTTACGGCTCACAGGTTGAGGAGCTGGTCGAAGATTCAGCATGGGAATCGGAGGATGATCTCGACAACATGTTCATCAAACGAACCGGTTTCGCATACGGTGGCAACCGTTACGGCGACCAGCAGACCGACATTCTGAAAGGGCTGCTCAGCACCGTTGACCGGGTGGTACAGCAGGTCGACTCGGCTGAGTTCGGTATTACCGATATTGACCGTTACTTCTCCTCATCGGGAGCACTGCAGCTTTCAGCCCGCCGTCGTAACCCGAAGGGTGACAACGTCAAGTTGAACTACGTCGAGACCTTTACAGCCGATGTCAAGATTGACGATGCCGACAAGGCGCTGAAGGTGGAGTTCCGCAGCAAACTGCTCAACCCG
>Ga0194037_1000132_pt1 | contig 54359 bp, 45 predicted proteins | sample JunL306m_MetaG_FD_148653 | JGI IMG/M metagenome (GOLD analysis project Ga0194037, IMG submission 148653) | Anoxic zone freshwater microbial communities from boreal shield lake in IISD Experimental Lakes Area, Ontario, Canada - Jun2016-L304-6m | ecosystem: Environmental > Aquatic > Freshwater >... | reverse complement strand
TCCTTAAACTTTTACATTTACCACCAAAGCGACGGCACACTGAACGGCTTGACCACCGACGGAAGCAGTCTCACCGGGAACGCGCAAGCCTATAAGGAAACAGACGGAACATGGTCAATCGTGGGTCAGGGTGATTTTGACGGCGACGGCATCAAGGATCTGGTCTGGTGGAACAACAGAACCGGGCAGGTCAGGATCATGCTGATGTCCAGCGCCACAACGGTAAAATCGAGCACGGCGGTCATCTACACCGAACCCAACACCTACTGGCGCATCGTCGCCACCGGAGACATCGACGGCGACGGAAAGGCCGACCTGATCTGGTGGAACAAGTTGACCGGCCAGGTGGCTGTCACGCTGGTAAACGGCACTACCGCCGTAACCACCAGCAACAGCATAATCTACACCGAACCGAACACCACCTGGAAAATCGTTGCCGCAGCCGACTTTAACGGCGACAAGAAGGTGGAACTGCTCTGGTGTAACAGCAAGACCGGCCAGGTAGCACTGGGCCAGACCAATGGAACGAGCGCTTCCACAGCCAATCTGATCTATACCGCATCCGACACGGATTGGCGCATAGCCGGAGTCGGAGACCTGGACGGTGATGGCAAGGCGGACATTGTCTGGCATAACCGGACGACCGGGCAGGTCTACGGGCTGCTGACCAACGGCTCATCGGTCACAAATGGCGCAATGATGTATACTGAAACGAACACGTATTGGGAGATAGTCAGCGTCGGCAACTATACCAGCGACAGTAAAGCCGATCTGTTATGGTGGAACCAGTTGACCGGACAGCTCTACCTGATGCCGATGAACGGCCTGTCAGTCGGGTCAGGCGGGGCTATGCTTAATACCCAATTAGATAACTCATGGAAGATTCAGGCTGAAACGGAGTGGCGGGATAACCTGTACGGCAGCGGAGTGACTACTACGACGAAGTAAAACGAGGAGCCTGTCACGAAACAAGACTATCCGAATAGACAAAAACGCCGTGAAGCCATTACTACCCCGGTTTCATGGCGTTTTTTGCTTTTAAACTTCAAACGGTTGCAGATACTGTAAACGAGAGCAGATGAACCTTTTACTTTGCCCCTGCATCTAAATCAGGTAAGCCTCAGAATCACACGAACAACATTACGAATTGCCACCGTTGCCTCAATTGATTCCGCGGCATCATCTTCATCTGCGGACATTCCTGGATATCTGACCTCAACTGCCATTGCCGACAATATTCTGGCAAAGTTAATTACGTTCTGCAAAATGGAATACTGTGGCATCAATTGGTTCAGTAAAGCTTCAAGATCATGGATGCGCTGAACCCGTAAATTGTTTTCCACAATAGCGGCTTTCAAATATTTCTCGGCGCATTGCTGCGCATGAAAACAAACAGCATCGTAGTTTGGTGATTCAACAACAGCAGCCTCGCGCTTTGCGGTAGCAAGATCGGCATCAGCTTTGGCCGTCCATTCCATGTTTCAAGCTTCATACAACACCTTGCCGCGTGTCACAATATCCGTGATAAATGTGTCACTGCTGGCGAGTCGTTCCTGAAGCTGCTCCGGTGTACGAACCAGCAAATCGACAGGAACGCGTGGCTTGATGCGCGCTCTTATTTCAACGGCATACCGCCAGGGCTTCCCCTGAAACGGCAACACCACCAGCAGATCAACATCTGATTCGTTATCCGGATTTCCCCATGAGTGGGAACCGAATAATATGATTTTCCGTGGAGCAAACTCCATACGGATCTGATCGGAAATGTGCTGAATTTCAGAAGTGGTTGCCATATATATCAGACTCCATTATCCGTGAGATAGTTGGACGTTGAGAAGAATGGCGGCACTATACCGCAGATTGATCACCCCGGCAAGTTGTCATGATTCCATTCAATCCAATATTATTCGCAGGATTGTTCTTGTCATACGTGAAATATTGCGTATAATTTACTGTATATTATTTGTTAAGGGGTGCGGCACATACTGATGTACAGTAATTGCCTTCAGACCTGAGTCCCTAAGGAGTGACCAGCCATGACACATTATACCCGAGAAGAAATCATGTCATCCAGCGATGTGGCGCGCAATTTTGGCGCAGTCTTAAGCAGTGTGGTACGACACCGGCGTGAGAAGGTCGCCATTATCAGAAACAACCGTCTGGAAGCGGTACTCGTTGCTGCTGATGTATATGAGCGCCTGGAAAAATCGTGCGAAACGGTAACTGCAACTATCAGGACCACTACCGCAGACGACAAGGCTGGTGATAGTTCCGCTTTACTGAGTTTCCTTCAAAATAACCGCATTGTGACCGCTGCGAGGTTGACGCCGGAAGATATTGACCGCCAGATACGTGATGAGCGCGAGGCGTGGGAATAATGCGCAAGGTTTACCTTGATTCATGCATCGCAATCTATCTGGTCGAGGAACATCCCGCATACTGTGGAGTTATCGAAAATGCCCTGGCACAGTTGGATGGAATCGTCTGCTACAGCCCGTTGACAGAGCTTGAATGTCTCGTGTTGCCTCTTCGGATGAAACATAAGGAGCTGCTCGACAAATACGACACGTTTTTTTCACTCAATCTGAAGCTTTACATGCCTGACGCCGTGTATCGGGAAGCTGCGCGGCTCCGGGCCGAATTTGGGATAAAAACGCCTGATGCGCTCCACCTGGCGACAGCGCGGTATCATGAATGTACGGAGTTATGGACGAATGATGACCGACTGGCACGTGTATCGGATGGCATGGTGGTACATGTCTTTTAGCACACTTCCCCCTCTCCATTCTCACAGGCATGCCGTATCTAATCAATCCCGAATGCTTTACACCTCCCTCTCGCTCATGTATCATCCCCGCACATGAAACGCATCCTCAGCTTCTACATAATCCGGGAAATTGCTTCGCTCTTCCTGCTCGGAATCGCCGTATTCACCTTGATCCTGCTTATGGGGAGGCTGATCAAGCTGACCGAACTGGTCGTTTCGCGAGGTGTCCCTCTGGCGGATGTCAGCAGAATGATCCTCTATCTGATGCCGTCATTTCTGGTGTTTACCATTCCGATGGCTTTTCTGCTGGCTGTGCTGCTGGCGTTTGGCCGGCTCTCCGCCGACAACGAGATAACCGTTATCAAAGCCAGCGGTATCAGCCTGATGCAGATCATGCCGCCCGTTCTGCTGTGCGCTCTGCTGGCAGCCATGATGACCCTGGCTGCCGGTCTGGTCGGGGTTCCGTGGGGCAACAGCGCCTTCAAGGAGTTGAGTTTTAAGGTTCTGAAGCTGAATGTTTCGGCCACCATACATGAAAAGGTCTTCTGGGACGAGATCCCCGGGATGGTGCTTTATACGGAACATTACGATGAGCAGCGCCATGCATTGCAGGGGGTCATAATACATGATGGCCGAAATCCCGGGCGCCCGATGACCATATTTGCCAGAGATGGTATCATAAGCGGCGGGTCCGGCCGTCAGGCACTCAGATTGTCCCTGCTCAGCGGCAGCATACATGCAGCCGGAAAGGGAGATGAATACCGCCTGGTTACTTTCGGCGAATATGTCTTGACCGTCGGCGCTCAGGGGGGCGTTGCCGCTCTCGCTCGTAACGAACAGGATATGAACGCAGACGAACTGCAAAGCCGGATCGCCGACAAGAGCACGCCTGTTCAGACCCGCTTGAAAATGCTGTCGGAGCTGCACGGCCGCTATGCGTTTCCCTGTGCTTCACTGGTGTTTGCTTTTATGGCGGTGCCACTCGGCATCCGGAATCGCCGTTCCGGAAAATCAGCCGGATTTTCGATCAGCCTGGGAATCCTTCTGGTGTATTACCTGATGCTTTCACTTTTGAGGACATTGGCGGAAAGGGGGGACATCCCGCCGTTTATCGCTCTGTGGCTTCCAAATGTGGTTTTTCTCTGTATCGGATGGTATCTGCTCCGCATGGCATCACTTGAGCGCACGCTTCCGGTTCCCCGGCTCGCAGATGTTACCGGTATGCTGAAGAAAGTGTGGAGCCGCTGACATGGCCATTTTGAACAGGTATATCGCACTCACCTGGCTGCGCCTTTTTTCCCTCTGTCTGGGCAGTTTTGTATCGATGTATCTCGTCCTTGACATGATGGATAAAATTCCGCGTTTTGTCCGTGCCGGCGGTTCGTTACCCGATATTCTGGATTTCTTTCTCAATAAACTGCCCGAGATGGTGGGCCAAACCACCTCCTTCTCAATTCTTATGGCAACCCTTCTGACGCTGGGGCTTCTCTCCCGCAACGCCGAAATCACCGCCATGCGCAGTTGCGGCATCAGCCTTTTCCGTATTTCGCTCCCGATGCTGGCGCTCGGTCTGGCGGCCAGCTTCATGCTGTTGATCAACGCCGAATTCATAGTTCCGAAAAGCTATGAGCGGATGGAATACATCGAACGGGTAAAAATCAGGAAACAGGGTGTCAACGCTGTTTTCAAACTCAACAATATCTGGTTTCGTTCGGACACGCTGATACTGCAGGCGAAAGCCTTTGATCCCCGGCAGAAACTGCTGAAGGGGGTGACGCTCTGGACGCTGGATGAATCTCTCAACCCGGTCAGCCGCATAGACGCCGACAGGGCCGAATTCAGCGATGATCACTGGACTCTCAAACAGATGGAGGTCAAGGATTTCAGCAAAGGCGCCGGCTATCGCAGCACAGTTGTTCCCAGTATGGAGATTGCAATCAAACTGAAAATCGATGATCTCAAGATGCTGGACAATAACGCCGACAACCTGAGCTACGGCAAACTGCATGAATACGCGGAAAATCTGAGGCGCGGCGGCTATCAGGCATTCAGACACCTGACCATGATGCATGCCAAAATTTCCTCCCCCTTTGCCGCTTTTGTGATGGTCATTCTGGGAATACCGTTTGCACTCAGAGACAGCAGGTCGGGTGGAATAGCCATGGGAATCGGGGCCGGCGTCGGAATCGGTTTTGCGTATTTTGTTGTTAACGCCGTTCTGTTGTCCTACGGTCGCAGTGGTGTCCTGCCGGCTCCGGCAGCGGCCTGGGGTGCGAATATTCTCTTTGGCGCCGGAGGGATCTGGCTGGCCATGACGGTAAAACGATAAACAAAGGGAGGTTTTTCAGATGAAACGACTACTGTTTCTGACGCTGTTACTGCTCGCATGTTCCCTGACCGTCTCTGTTCTGCAGGCGGCCGATCGCCCGGAACGGGTCAAGGCCCAAACAGTCCCGGCGCCCGCTGCTCCTGCTGCCGTTGCTGCTCCCTCCATTTTAAGCATCATTCCTGCCCAGGGTGAACCGGGCAGCAAAGTCACTATCTTCGGCAGCGCGCTTGGCGAGCAGGCTTCCGCTTTTCTGGGGAGCGTCGAAATCACGGCCAGAGTGACTGACGGCAAACAGCTTGAATTTGTCATTCCGAAACTGGAGCCCGGATTGTACGCACTGTATATCAAACGGGGTGACGGCACAGCGGGGCGGGTTTACAATTTCAACATCCTGGCTTTAAAGCCGATACTGACTTCTCTCACTCCCGACAATGTCAGTACGTGCGACCAGGGGGCCGGTCGTGAAGTGAGCGCCAACGGGAAAAATTTCGGCGAGACAAGCACTCTGCTCTTTGACGGAGCGGTGATCAGCAGCCGGGTTGTGTCTCCGGAACAGATACTGTTCAATGTTCCTCACGTTGTCGGCGGGCTGCACCAGATTACCGTCAGAAATGACCGTGAAAACGGATCCTTGCCGCTGGCGCTCATGATCGAAACCAGGCCGGAAATAAGCCAGGTGTCGATCGGCAGCGAATATGTAAATTATTACGAACTGAATATCTACGGCAAAAACTTTCAGCAAAACTCGACGATCTATGTTGATGGACAGAGAATTGGCGGCAGGGGGGGACAGGAATCGGGCGAGCGCGAGAAACTGATCTTCCTGGACTGCACGCGACTGGTCTACCAGCGCTATCCTTATTCGTCCACCAACAAGGACTTCCGCATTCAGGTGGTGGGCCAGGGGGGCGAAGGAAGCCAGGTCGTCAATGTCACCGCTCCGTAGCCGCAGTAACAATATGGTAATGTGTTGATGCTCTCGCAAATTCTAAAAAGCAGTCTCCTCCCCCCTGGCGCATAAGCGCTCACTTTGAGCTTTTGCTCCCTTCCCCTTCAAGGGGAACAATTACCAGCATGGCGTTGGCAGTATCATCCTCGATAGTCACCTGCAATTGATGCAAAAATGCAACAATCACATTTGCAACATATTCAGCTTATGCTAGTATTCGGTTACGAAATCAGATACTAATTCGACTTTGCATTCAAGATGATACGTGGAATCATATCTGTAGGGTGCGCCGTGCGCACCAGGCAACAGTGATTGGTGCGCACGGCGCACCCTACGAAAATGTCATCTTGAGGGCTACGTAGAATAAACAACACTCCAAATAGGTACGTATATAAATATGCACGCCAAACTGTCACAGGAGGAACGTATTAAACGGATTCGCGAGGGGATAATCGTCGTACTGGCGACCACGCTGATTATTTTTCTGACCCGCGCTGAGATCAGGCTGAGCCAGTTAAGTGATGAGGCAAACTGGGGAAGCAGCATAGCAATCTTCGGGATAATCATCGTCGTGATACTGCTGGTGATACTACTGGTGTATCTTGTCTGCCGCAATGTTGTTAAGCTGTTTATGGAGAGTCGCTCAAACCCTTTTACCAGGCGTCTGCGTACCAAGCTGGTGCTTTCCTTTGTCGGCCTCTCGCTGGTGCCAACCATGCTCCTGTTTATTGCTGCCGCCGGTTTTATCAACAATACGGTGCACAACTGGTTTAATACCAGGGTGGAAAGCTCGTTGAGCGAATCACTGGAAGTCGCCCAGACCTATTACAAAAGTTCTGCATCCAACGCCTTGTACTACGGTAGACAGATCAGCGATTTTATTAAGGAGCAAAAACTGCTGAATGACGCCAATCTGCCAAAACTGAAGGAGCTGATCCGTCAAAAGCAGAAAGAGTATAATCTGGGTGTGGTTGAGGTCTATTCGGCCCAGCGCGAAGAGTTGGTCAGGGCAACTAATCCGAACGTACCAAAAGGGGAGTTTACCAATCCATCGTCTGAAGATATCAAGCGGGGCCTGGCCGGCAATGAGCTGACCAGCGTCAATCAGGCCGGCAAGGCTGACCTGATACGGGGTATCGTTCCGATCACTTCGAACTGGAAAGAGTCCGACGTGGTTGGTGTTGTCGTTGTCAACTATTATGTTCCATACTCCCTTGTCAGCAAGATGAAGGAGATAACCGCAGCGTATCACGAATTCCGCCAACTCAAGATACTGAAGAATCCAATTCGGTCAGGATATATTATCACCCTGTTTCTGATTGCCATGGTCATCGTATTTTTCGCATACTGGATGGGGGTATATCTGGCGAACAGTATGACCAGGCCGGTACAGGAACTGGTCGAAGCAACGCATGCCGTTGCCGATGGCAACCTTGACATTCAAATAGAAGCGCACTCGATGGACGAGATAGGCATGCTGGTTCAGTCGTTTAACCGCATGACTGATGACTTGCGCATGAAACAGCAGGCTATCAGAGTATCCAATCTTGAGTTGTCGCGTATCAACCAGGAGATCGAACGAAAGCGACAGTATATGGAGATTGTGCTGCGTAATGTGGCAGCCGGCGTTATCTCGGTAGACAGAGATGGCATAATCCGGACAATCAACACTTCCGCAGAACGGCTGCTGAATGCTCATCCCGGTAATGTGCTGGGGCGTGATTTTCGCGAAGTGATCAAAGATAAACACCTTGAAATAGTTACCGAATCGCTGCGGGAATTATCGGCGTCGCACCTTGACAGCATAACTCGTCAGGTTTCTCTGGATGTACGCGGCACCCGCCTGGCTCTGAATATGCATTTGACCATGCTGCGCGATGAAGGTGGCGAAATATTGGGTATGGTGCTGGTACTGGATGACCTGACCCAGATGATGCGAGCGCAGCGCATGGCCGCCTGGCGTGAGGTGGCTCGAAGAATAGCCCATGAAATCAAGAACCCGTTGACACCGATCCAGCTTTCGGCACAACGCCTACGTAAGCGTTATCTTTCACGTTTCAGCGATGATGAAACCGTTTTCGACGAGTGTACGAAAATGATTATCAAATCAGTTGATGATCTGAAAAATCTGGTAAACGAGTTCTCGAATTTTGCCCGCATGCCTGCCATTCAGACGGAACCAAATGAGCTTAATGCGCTGATTCGCGAGACATTGACGCTGTATCAGGAGGGACACCGCGGAGTTACTTTCAGTTTTATTCATGATGAGACACTGCCGCAGCTCACAATTGACCGCGACCAGATTAAGCGGGCGATCATCAATATACTGGAAAACGCTGTCGCCGCGATGGGGGAGCAGGGCAACGTCACCCTGACGAGCAGATATGATGCCGAACTTAAGATGGCAGCCCTGGCAATTGCCGATGACGGGCCTGGAATATCCCCTGAAGACAAGCCCCGCCTGTTTGAACCGTATTTTTCGACCAAGAAAACCGGTACCGGACTTGGTCTGGCAATTGTCAGCAGCATCATTTCGGATCATGGCGGTTTTGTCAGGGTTCGCGATAATAAACCGCACGGAGCCATATTTGTTATCGAACTGCCGACCGGTTAATTTTTATGGAATGAGGAATCACCATGACACACACAATTCTTGTAATTGACGATGAAAAGGACATACGGACCTCGCTGACCGGGATTCTTGAGGATGAAGGTTATCATGTAATAACTGCGGCAAGCGGTGTTGAAGGGATTGAGTCTGCCCAGGAGGAACTGCCTGACCTGATTCTGCTTGATATCTGGATGCCGGGAATGGATGGCCTGGAGACACTGGAAAAACTTAAGTGCCTCTTTCCCCAGATAACCATCATCATGATATCGGGACATGGCACCATCGAAACGGCAGTTCGTGCCACCAAATTGGGCGCATTCGATTTTATCGAGAAACCGCTCTCTCTGGAAAAGGTTCTGATCAGTGTGTCAAACGCATTGCAGCTTCAGTCACTGAAAGCGGAAAACGCCGAGCTGAAAAGGGCTGCTGTCAATGAGTATGAACTTATCGGCGACACCCCGGTCATGGAATTGCTTCGCGAACAAATCATGCGTGTCGCTCCGTCATCCGCCTCAGTGCTGATAACTGGCGAAAATGGAACCGGCAAAGAGCTGGCAGCACGCTCTATTCATTATCACAGTCCGCGTCGTGAACGCCCTTTTATTACGATTAATTGTGCTGCACTTCCGAGAGAGTTAATTGAAAGTGAGTTGTTTGGCCATGAAAAAGGAGCTTTTACCGGTGCAATTGCCCGGAAAAAAGGGAAATTCGACCTGGCAGACGGCGGCACACTTTTTCTGGACGAAATCACCGACATCTCTCTGCAAACTCAGGCAAAGATCCTGCGCATCATTCAGGAACGCACTTTTGAGCGAGTTGGTGGAATCAAGCACGTATCAGTCGACGTAAGGATCGTAGCTGCCACAAACAAGTTGCTCGATCAGGAAATTATTCAGGGAAGATTCAGTGAAGACCTTTATTACTGTTTAAATGTCGTGCCGTTCAGGTTACCGGCCTTACGTGAACACCGGGAAGATATACCGCTACTGGTGCGGTATTTTGTGGCTCTTTTTAATCGCAGAGAGGGTCGTGAGCCCAAGGTATTACTACCGGAAGCGCTTGAGATGCTGACCGGTTATGATTGGCCCGGCAACGTACTTGAGTTGAAAAATATTATCGAACGGATACTCATTATGACCCCCGGCGGATTAATAACACCGACCGATATTCCGGACCTTAAGGGTGGTCCGCTGTCAGGGCCACCACCGTGCCCCAAGCTCGAGGTCGCATTCAGCAGGTCGTCCCTGCGTGATGCCCGCGAGGAATTCGAACGAGAGTTCATCATTCACAAGCTTGAGGACAATGACTGGAATATTTCGCGCACGGCCGAATTAATAGAACTTGAACGCAGCAACCTGCACCGAAAGATAAAAAGTTACGGAATTGATGCGAGAAAATAGTAGCCATATGATGCAGCTATCCATCAATCCAGGAAAAGGAGTATCTAATGATCAAGGAAGAGCGAAAGTTGCGAATAAGAAATATTATAATGTTAGTTGCAGCTTTTATTGGTCTGCTTGCAGGAATATCATCAACATCTACTGCTGCTGAAGTGGTATCCACTCAAATTTCTCATCATTCTTCATCCGGAACCAGCACTAGTCCTCTCACCCTGCAACAGTGCATTGATATCGCATTGCAAAAGAATTATTTCCGGGGTGCCTCACGCTACAGCATCGAAATCGCCGAGGCCCAGCACCAGCAGGCCCTGTCAGGCTATTGGCCCCAAATAGGTATTAAAGTAAATTACTCCATCATGGATCAAGATCCTAATTTCATCTTTCCCTCCCAGAACATATCAATGCCGCAGGGAACAGCCCTGGTAATGCAGGTAACCAATCCTGCTGCTCCGGGTGGTACTGTACAGATGCCGCTTTCCAATCTCCCGGTACCCGAGCAGAATGTCAAGCTGATGGACAGGCATAATTTCGTTGCCTCTCTTAATGCGACCATGCCGCTCTATACCGGCGGTCAGGTCAGCGCCATAGTCCGTCAGGCCGAACAGGGACTGAAAGCTGCCAAAGAAGAAGCCCGGCGCACCGATCTGCAGGTTGTCTACGATACTACCCGCTATTACTACGGAGCTGTCCTGGCCAGGGAACTGCTTCAGATCGGCAGAGACGCTCTTAGCCGCATGGATGTAACATTGGATATCACTGAGAATCTTTACAAAAAAGGTTCCGGCAGGGTCAAAAAAACCGACTACCTGCGCAACAAAACCGTAGTAGAATGGTTGCGAACCGCTGTTACTTCGCTGGAGGCCAACGAACAACTTGCCAAGGCCGCTCTGACGAATTCCATAGGGATGGATTGGCAGACTCCTGTGGAACCCGCAGCACAAGAACTTCCTTTCATTCCGTCAAAGGTTGAATTGAAAGAGCTGGTCAGCGGAGCATACAGCTTCAGTCCGGACTGGGCGCGTCTCGAAGCAGGCCTGGAAGCAGCAGCCGCAAAGATTGATGAGGCAAAAAGCGGGCACCTGCCAAAGATAGGGCTGTTTGGCAACCTGAACCGCATTGAGAATTCATACGACAAAGGCATCGTAACCCCCGACAACAAGAACTCGTGGACCATCGGCATCGGCATGGAACTTCCGCTCTTCAACGGATTCCGCACAACAGGCGAAGTACGCGAAGCAAAAGCGCGCCTTGAAAAACTCAAACAGCAGCAGTTCCTTCTCAAGGAGGGCATTGCACTTCAAGTCAAGCATATCTTTATTCAGTTAATGAGTGCCCAGCAGCAGAAAGCATCCTCAGAGGCTGCCGCAGTATCGTCGGAAGAAAACAGGTCTTTAAATGAACGTGCGTATCAGGAGGAACTGGTAGAAACCAAGGACGTCATTGAAGCTCAGCTGATTGAATCTCTTATGAAGGCTCAGTATCGTAAATCGCTCTATGATAATCTCGACGCCAGGGCGAATATGGATTTTGTCGTTGGCAAACAGATTACCGATTTAATTACTTCCACGCCGTTGCATTAAACATGGCCGGAGTTTTCATGAAATTGAGAAGCTTTCCCACCATTGCCGCAGCTATTTCACTGTTCCGGATCGGCGTTTCACTTTGTCTGCTGCTCGCTGTAATTATCTGGCTGCAGTCTGTTTGTCCCGCAGCAGATAAGGGTGATGAAGCACCAAAATCGTTTCGAACCGGTTTTATGCAAAACGTGTTCTACAATACGGACCCCCGAGATGCCAAGGCTGTCCTGGAAGTGCATAGCCGGGAGATTTCCCGCATCATGGGACTGCCCCTGACCCCTAAGGTGGTCATGTTCTCGGAAATGGACTCCATGGCCAAAGCCCTTCGAAAAGGCGAGCTTGAACTGGCAGCGATACCAAGTGTCGAATACCTGCGTATCCGTAAAACCATCCCCCTGATCCCCTCCTTTGTCGGAACCAACAGCAACGGCCAGGGAATAACGTATGTTGTAATCACCCGCAAAGACAGCGGAATCCGTTCATTCTCTGATTTGAAGGGAAAGTCCATCCTCATTCCCGCTGTCGCAAAATATGAATCAAGTCAGATCTGGCTGGAAGTCCTGTTGATGAAAACGGATAAGGGTGGACGTGAAACTTTTTTTAGTCAGGTAAAGGAGTCACCTAAAATATCCAATGCAATAATGGGGGTCTTCTTCAAACAGGTCGATGCCGCAATCGTCACCCGCTCAGGCCTTAACACAAGCCGGGAACTCAATCCCCAACTGGATGTACAGTTGACCGTACTGGCCGAATCTCCGAACCTGAGCGATGCGGTGGTCTGTCTGATTCCGGGCACGTCTGAAAGATTCCGTAATCAAATTTACAATGCCATGCTCCAGCTCAACGACACAAAAAGCGGCAGGCAGATTTATACTATCTTTCAGACTAACGGCATAACCCCTTTTAAAGCGGAATATCTGGAAGGTCTGGAAAATCTGATTAGCGAGCATAAACACCTGAGGGCCAAATCAATACCGAGGAAATGACTGGTATGGAAGCAGCAAAGGGCAACGAAGTTTTTGCAAAGCTAAGACAACTGCAACTTACGGGTCTCTGGCCAAAACGGATCGTTGCCCGAGTGACCCTCGTTTTATCCGCTCTGATCATTTGTACACTCGGTCTCTTTGTCCTTATCAATCTGCCGTCACAGCGCAAAGCTATTCTTGAGGCCATGAAGTCGGAAGCCAGAAGTACCGTCACTTCAATAGGACAAGTCACGTCAAGTGCCGTTATTTCCGAAGACTTTGCTACAGTTATTGAACATTGTATGCGGGTTGTCAAAGAAAGCCCGTCAATCAATTATGTTGTTATAACCCGCAATGACGGTTTTTCCCTGATATTCACAAAAGAGGGCTGGAAACAGGATGTATTATTAGGAGAGTGGGCGCCAACCGGAAGCAGAATCTCCAAAAGCATTATCCAGAAAAATGAAATATCGCCAAACAAGGTATATCACTACTCGTACCCGTTTCAGTACTCCAGTATAGACTGGGGCTGGATCCACATAGGTCTTTCACTGGATACGTTCAATGCCAATATCAAGGACATGTATCAACGCACCTCCCTGCTTGCCCTGACCTGTCTCCTCGTCGGTTGCGGAGTATCGCTTGTTTTTGCACGAAGACTCACCAAGCCGATTTTTTCTCTTGCCGACACGACTAAATTGGTCGCCCAGGGTTATCTGAGCACACGTGTTGACATCAGAACAGGTGATGAACTGGAACTCCTTGGGCAGTCGTTCAACTCCATGACCGAAAGACTGCAGCAGACTCAAGAAGAAATTCTCGCCGAAAAGAGTATCGCTGAGGCTGCCAGCAAAGCAAAATCACAATTTCTGGCAAAAATGAGTCACGAAATCCGCACACCGATGAATGGAGTTCTCGGAATGCTGGGATTGTTGAAGGACTCGCATCTGGTTGCCGAACAACGTAACATGATCCGCATGGCTCACGACTCAGCAGAAAAATTACTGGAAGTTATCAATGATATTCTGGATTTTTCCAAAATTGAGGCAGGGAAATTACAATTACATACAATAGATTTCACCCCCCATGATCTGGTACATGAGGTTTTGGATATGTATTGGGGGAGGGCTCAGAACAAAAGCGTCAAACTGCTGTATACTATTGATGATTCTGTACCTGTAGCTGTAAAAGGAGATGCTGCCCGAATACGTCAGATTCTGATTAACCTGATTGGCAATGCGATGAAGTTTACGGAACTGGGTGAGGTAGCACTGGGACTGAGTCTTGCCGAAAAAACAACAGGACACTCAGTACTTCGCTTTGAAGTACGGGATACAGGTTCAGGAATTCCGTATGACAAGCAGGAAGTCATTTTTGAACCTTTTTCCCAGGCTGACGACACAATGTCCCGGCGTTACGAAGGCTCCGGTCTTGGTCTCGCTATTTCCAAGGAGTTCGTGGAAGCAATGGGTGGGCGTATCGGATGTCAGAGCGAATTGGGCAAAGGATCGCTTTTCTGGTTTACGGTCTGGGTCCAGAATGCTGAATTGATCCCGATCACATCAAACCTTGACGACGCTCCGGTAGAGACATCAGTACATGCTGTATGTGAGTATATTCCGAGAGTGCTTCTTGCGGAAGATAATCCGGTAAATCAGGAACTCGGCAGAATGGTACTGGAAGCCCTCAATTGCGAAGTTGACGTGGTATGGAATGGTCGCGAAGCTGTGGAAGCGTTTTTCAGAAAGAAGTACGACCTCATATTAATGGATTGTCAGATGCCTGAAATGGATGGATATGAGGCAACCAGGATAATCAGACAACGTGAATCAGAAAATAAGGAGGAAGAACGTCGGATATGTATCGTCGCCCTGACAGCGAACGCCATGGACGGGGACAGGGAACTCTGCCTCACAGCCGGCATGGATGACTATGTAGCCAAACCGTTTAAGCCTTTCCAGATCCAGAATCTTCTGACAAGGTGCTGCGGTTCTCCGTAAAGGGGAAAAGAGTTAGATGCAGTTAACTCACAGGAAAAAGTCATGTTCAAATGTTATCGAATAGTGTAAAAGCGTTCCCATGACAAAGCTCCGTTCAAAGATTCTCGTACTCTTCTTCCTCACGGGAATTATCACATGTCTGGCCGTCATACTGTACGGGCGCTGGCACCTTCATGGCAAACATGCCGATACCGCGAATCTGTCACTGCTTTATGAGGCTTATTCTGTTGTCATCAAGCGTTATGTTGAAAAACCGGATTCAAAAAAAATTGTGCAGAGCATGGTTGACGGAATGCTTGCCAAACTGGATCCCCATAGCGCCTATCTGCCACCCGAGCCTTTTCACGAGATGGAAGTTCAAATGTCGGGCGTCTTTGGCGGAGTCGGCATCGAACTGGGGATGAAGGACAACAAGCTGACCGTTATTGCTCCTATTGAGGACACTCCGGCCTTCCGGGCCGGAATACAGGCCGGTGATCACATTTGGAAAATAGATGGAAGCATCACACGCGGTATGAACATTCAGGCAGCGGTCAAGCGGATGCGGGGTGAGAAAGGAACATCGGTTACATTGGTTATTCTGCGCAATGATTCTCTCAAGCCGCTGACTTTCAATCTGGTTCGCGATATCATCAAGCTCAAAAGCCTGAAGTTCCGGATGCTGGATACCGGATACGGATTCATCAGGATATCCCAGTTTCAAGAGCCTACCGGAAGGGAGTTCAGACAGGCGCTGCAAGAGCTGCATGCAGCTGCCGGCGGCCACATGAAGGGATTGGTGATCGATCTGCGCTACAATCCGGGCGGTCTCCTGGATTCGTGCGTCGAGGTAGCCAACTGTTTTATTGGAGATACTATCAGCAATTCGGCAATTGTTTCAATAAAGGGTCGTGCTGCGGGAGCCAGCCGTGTCTATAATGCGTCACTGGGAACAAAGGAGCCGCATTATCCCGTTGTAGTTCTGATAAACGGGGGCAGTGCCAGCGCTTCTGAAATTGTTGCCGGAGCACTGCAGGATCATAAACGGGCCATCATCATGGGAACTCAGAGTTTCGGCAAGGGTTCAGTACAGACGGTATTCCCCCTGAAGGGTAACTCCGCTCTCAAACTGACAACGGCGCGCTACTATACTCCAAGCGGACGTTCAATTCAGGCCAAAGGGATTGTTCCGGATATTGAGGTGCCAAACATCAAATCGCTGCTGACAAAAGAGAAGGTGATCGAGCTCAAGGAGAAAGATCTTGAAAAAAGTCTTGCTTCAGATAACAAGCAGGACACACCGCAATCGAAAACTCAAGAGTCGCCTCATGGAGGCGCTGCCGGCTTTTCTGATGTGCAGAAAGATTATCAGCTCAGACGGGCGCTTGAATTGCTGCAATCCATCAGCATGTTGAGGGAGAAAGGCTTTCAGTGAAGTTTATCGCATGTGAGCGTAGTCTCAGGTCAATCCGCGGTTTCTGAACAGCCTCATCAGAAGAACTCCGATGATAGAGAGGCAGAGACCAACACAAAGAAACAGGTAGCCGATTGACCGCCCCTCACCCCAGCCCCACAGGTCCTTGTGCTTCATGAAAAAAATCAACGCAAGGCCGCCAAACGTGCCTATTCCACCAGAGATGTACAAAACAAAGGCGATAACCGCCAGGCCGATTCCCTGTTTTCTTGCCATCAAATACCTTTCTCAATCACTCAGCAGTTTCTGTAACTTTGCACCAATATCGGTTTCTCTTATTAATGCTTCACCAATCAGAAAAGCACTGGCTCCGTCGGCCTGAAGCCGGACAATATCGGCACGGCTGTTGATACCGCTCTCGGCCACCAGCAGACGATCTGCCGGCATCATGAGCGCCAGGCGGCCGGTTGTGCCAAGATCGGTTGCAAAGGTTTTCAAATTGCGATTGTTTACACCGATCAGAGTGCAGTCGGTCTGAAGCGCCATATCCATCTCACCTTCATCATGCACTTCCAGCAGCACATCCAGATTGATTTCCTTTGCAACGGCATGGAAGTCCCGTAACTGATCCGGATCAAGCATGGCGGCAATCAATAGAACGGCGTCAGCTCCGGCGGCACGGGCTTCAAAGATCTGGTACGGATCGCAGATAAAATCTTTGCGTAAGAGCGGCAGCGAGACCGTTTCACGGATCAGCGCAAGGTAGCGCAGATGCCCCAGGAAAAAAAATTCATCTGTCAGCACCGACAGGCAGGTGGCTCCACTGTTCTGGTAGATCTCGGCAATCTCAAGCGGATCAAAGTTTTCACGAATGACACCTTTACTGGGGGAACCCTTCTTGACTTCAGCGATGATGGCAGTCCAGTCTGAGGCCACAGCTTCGCGCAGATGGCGCTCAAAACCTCTTGGAACGTCTTCCAGATCTGCGACACGAGCTTTCATCTCGCTCATCGGTGTGGATGCCTTGGCGGCAGCAACTTCTTCCTGTTTGCGGGCGACAATTTTTTTCAGGATGTCAGGAGTATCTGTTGGCATGGAGTTATCTTTCACGAATTATATATTGATTCTACCCTTGATTCGTCAGCACCGCCAGCTTCTCAACCTGCTGCAGCGCCTGATCGGAGTCAATTGCCTCAGCGGCCAGAATCATCCCTTCCTCCGGTGTGACAACCTTGCCGGCTGCCACCAGAGCATAGGCGGAGTTCAGCAGTACAATGTCACGACGGGGTCCCTGTTCGCCTGCCAGTACCGCCCTGACTATCAGAGCGTTGGCCGCGGCATCGCCACCTTTGAGCGCCGCCATCCCACAGCGGATCAATCCGAATTGTTCAGGAGTTACGATACTCAGGCTTACCCCGGTCCGGGTTACTTCGGCTACCAATGTTTCGCCGGTAAGCGTTATTTCGTCCATACCATCCGAGCCGTGCACCACAAAACCATGCTTGCACCCGAGTTTATGCAGTACGCCTGCAAGTTTTTCCACAAGATCGGTGCGATAGACCCCCATCACCTGGCAATCCGCTCCGGCGGGGTTAGTGAGAGGTCCAAGGATGTTGAAGATCGTGCGAATGCCGATCTCGCGCCGCGGGCCGATTGCATATTTCATGGCGCCGTGCAGGGCCGGGGCAAAGAGGAAACCGATACCGATCCGGTCGATACAGCTCTCGACCGTCTCAGGAGTGACGTCCAGGTTAATGCCCAGCTTCTCCAGCACATCAGCGCTACCACATGCCGAAGATACCGAACGGTTGCCATGTTTGGCCACCTTAACTCCGCAGGCCGAAACCACAAATGCCACCGTAGTCGAGATGTTGAAGGTGTTGGTGCCGTCTCCGCCGGTACCAACCACGTCAAGGATGGTTTCGCGGTCGATATTGATGTCGTCGCGGTCAATATCCAGCACCCCCTTTCCGACCCGGATCGGAGTGGCTCGCTCTCGCATCACACGGGCTGCCCCGGTAATCTCTTCAACGGTCTCCCCCTTCATGCGTAGAGCGGTAATGAAAGCGCCGATCTGCGCCGGGGTAGCTTCACCGGACATGATCTGGTTCATGACTTCGATCATCTCTCCCTCGGTCAAATCTTCGCGTTCGATAACTTTAGCTATGGCTGTTTTGATCATTTCTGAACCTCCATACGAAAAAAGGGGATGTTGCCATCCCCTTATGATTGCTATGCAAGCAAGGCGGGCTAGATCCCTTCTTTAATTTTTCGGATGGCTTCGCGGATCAGAGTTTCTGCCAGATCCGGAACCACTTCCCATACAATACGCTCGATAACCTCTTTAGAAACAGCTGAAATTGCAGCTTTAAGCTGGTCTTCACTCAATACTCCAGCGGCAATGGCCGATGGAACGGGAACGGAAACCGGAGGTATAGTAGATTCGACAGAATCGACGACCGGAGTTACAAAAACCGGAGCCGCCGCTTCTAATGCAGAAGTCACCGGCTCAAAGACAGGGACAGGCTCATCGAAGAAACCGGTTTCAGGCTCCGGCGCAATCAAAACGGAAGACACAGGGTCAATGCTCAATACTGTTGAGACAGGCAACCTTCGAGCAGGCTCGCCATCCTCAAAGGCAATTTCGCCGAAACCGGACTCCTGAAGAGGAACTGCCTGCTCAGAAAAAACGGTACGGGGAATATCTGCTACATTTTCCTCTTCAAATTCGAACGTGTGTTCTTCAACCGGAATCCATTGCGTACCGGTATGCTGGGGCGACAATGAAGTTATCAAGGCAGATGGAACTAGTTGAGATTCAGATTCCTCATTGACAATGGCAAAAACGTCGGGTTCCAATGAATCGGCAAATCCGGTGTCAACAACGGGCTTTGGAGCAGCGACAGTTGCTGCAGAAGGCTCAGCGTCAAGGGTAAAAGCCCCCCAAATATCGGCAGGTGCCGAAGACTTCGCTGTTTCAGATGGCAGTGGAGGTGGCTTTACGGTCGCCTCTTCGGCGAAGGAAAAAACCTCTGCCGGTTCTATCAAAACGGGCGGCTCTAAAACCGCCTCTTCGGCAAAGGAAAAAGCCTCTGTGGGTTCTGTCAAAACGGGCGGCGGTACGGTGACCGCTTTCGCAGCACGGGAAGCGCCCAGTTCAGCCAGTTCCTTCACTTTTTTGACGATTTGCTGCGAATCAAAAGGCTTGGCCAGAAAATCGTCTGCGCCGCATTTTTTAGCCCTGTCTTCATCAAACGGCTCAAAGGATCCGGTAAGAATGAGAATCGGTTTGGCTGCCAGCGCAGGTATGGCACGCACAGCCTCAGTTACTTCATACCCGGTCATTCCAGGCATCAGAGCATCTATAAGCAAAACATCCGGACAGAGCTCGCACGCTTTCTCAACGGCAGCTTTTCCATTATCGACTATAGTCAGGGAGTAATCGTCGCCCCCGAAAATGATGCCTATAACTTTCTGGATGGTGATGCTGTCGTCAGCTAAAAGCAGTTTCATGCTCATCGTTTCCTCCCTGGCGAGTGGGTGCGGAAGTTGATTCATTGGCGGGAAGCTAGCACAAGTACTGAAAGGTGTCAAGTTATTAGAATTTTAGGGGAGTTGCACATCATGTAATATTCCGTCAACATCACGGGTGTGTGAAAATATTGCAGCAGCCAGAGTAGAAATGTCGCTGCGTAACATGCTGAAATGGCTGATATCACGATAATCAAGCCGGACTGTCAGGAGAATCACAAAGAGATCAAGTTCGGGATCAATCCAGATTGACGAACCGCTGTAGCCGGTATGACCGAACGACACATCAGAAAAATGCCGGCCCCGGGGTGACGAAAAAGGAGAGAAAATGTCCCAACCCAAACCACGCACGACCCTGCCGGAGCTGAAAAAATAGGGGGCGGTCATCTGTGCCACGACACGTTGACTGAAAAAACGCCGGCTGTCCAATTCCCCCTGATCGAGCAACATAACGGCAAAACGGGACAAATCGGATATGGAACTGAAAAGCCCGGCATGGCCGGCGACTCCGGCCAGCAGACGAGCGTTTTCATCCTGAACGATGCCGGCGTGCAGCTGTTTATCCGGGCCGAGCGTGGGGGCAATGGAACGGACTATCTCCGCCGGCGGGATGAACATGGTGTCGGCCATGCCAAGTGGCGCAAATATATGTTCTTGTGAGAACCGGTCAAGTGACTGCCCTGAAGCCCTCTGAACAAGTTCCCCGAGCAGGATGAAGTTGATGTCTGCATATCGAAAGCGGTTTCCGAAGGGATTCCATACTTTTTGCGAAGCAGCGTGCCGGATGGCTGATTGCAGCGGAGTTCGGTCAGAGAGAGTCGCATCGTCCAGGCCCGACGTGTGGGTCAGCAGATTGAGGATGGTGATCTCTTCTCGTCCGGTTCCCTTGAACTCGGGAAACCAGCGGCTGAGAGAATCCATCAGCGTGATGCGGCCGCTCTCCAGCAGTTTCATAACGGCGGGAGCAGTAGCAATCACCTTGGTCAGCGAAGCCACATCAAAGAGTGTGCGATCATCAATCGGAGCAGTTGTCCCGATTGGATACATCCGTCCTCGGGCCGAACTGTAGAGCAGACCCTTGTGGTTGCCGACAGCAACTGCACCACCGGAGATCAGGCCGCGACGAATGGCATTGTCCAGCATTACTTCAATGGTGGTTGCACGCCCGACGTCCAGCAGGTCATCCGCCGCAAGCGACACGACAGGATGTAACAGCAGGGAAAATATAAGAATTGCATGGCGAAAACGCACGAAATCATTTCCTTTATACAGTATAAAAGCCCACAAAACGGAGGCTGAGAAGGTATATCCCGTGTCAGAAGGCGTTACGTCCGGTAGTCGGCGTTGATGCTGACATATTCGTGCGAGAGGTCAGAGGTGAAAACAGTTGCAGAGCCGACGCCCAGACCAAGGTCTACCGTTACGGTAAATTCCTTCTTTCTGAGCACTTCAGTGCCGCGAGCTTCCGCATCCCCACCGGCGAAGATACCGTTCCTGGCCATGCAGACATCATCGAAGCAGAGCGACAGACGCGATTGATCCACCGCGGCGCCCGAATATCCGGCAGCAGCGAAGATGCGTCCCCAGTTTGCATCCTGACCGAAAAAAGCTGTCTTAACCAGGCTGGAGTTGGCAATCGCCAGGGCAACTTTTCTGGCGTCGTCACTGCCTTCGGCCCCACGTACCCGGACTTCTACAAATTTTGTGGCCCCCTCTCCGTCCCTGACAATCTGCTTGGCCAACGATAGCAATACATCCTGCAGCAGTAACTCAAACGCTTCAGCTTCGGGAGTGCCCGCCCCGACGGGAGGATTGCCGGCCTGGCCATTGGCCAGTATGAGACAGGTATCGTTAGTGGACATGTCGCCATCGACGGTAATCATGTTGAAAGAGTTGTCCACAGCCTTGCGGAATGTCTGCTGCAAAAAATCAGGCTCCAGGGCTGCGTCAGTTATAATGAATGAAAGCATGGTGGCCATGTTTGGCATGATCATGCCGGCCCCCTTGGCAGTGCCGGCCAGGGTGTAACCCGATTGTCCGGCAACTCCGCTGCGTACCTCCAGCTTGGGAAAGGTATCGGTTGTCATTATAGCCTGTGCAATATCATCAAACGTGCCGGAAGACAGCCCGCCTATCAGCCCGGGAATTGCCGTCCGCAGACGCTCCATGGGCATCTGCACTCCGATGACTCCAGTGGAAGCAACCTGAACAGCCTCATCGGAAATTCCAAGTCCGGAAGCGACCATACGCGATGTCTCCCGGGCGGCAATCAGGCCGTTATCGCCGGTACAGGCGTTGGCATTGCCGCTGTTCACGATCAGGGCCTGCGCGATACCGCTTTTGATGCGCTCTTCTGATAAAAGTACCGGAGCAGCCCTGACCTTGTTGATCGTGAATACGGCGCAAGCCATAGCCGGCACTTCAGAGAAGATCAAAGCCAGGTCTTTGCGTCCCGGCTTTTTTATGGCGGCCTCAACTGCTGAAAACTGAAAACCTTTGATGTCCATGATGTACCTTCGGCCAGGCTGGGTCTGGGGGAAACAACTATGACCCAGCAGGATAGCACTGATTGTCGATGTGTGACGCCTCCAGCTGAACCTTGAAGATTCTCAGATCAGAGGCGGCTGTGGCATTGAAAGCCTTAACCCGGTACATGTTAAGTGTCGGGAGCGCAATTGCCACAAGTGCTGATAATATTGCTACGATCATAAGCAGCTCTACCAGCGTGAAGCCCTTCTTTTTGATATTGGATGTTATCATGTCAGTCTGCGCCTGCCTTAGAGGATTTCACCCACATTATTTATGAACGCATCAAGCAGCACCGGATCAAACTGGGTACCGGAATTGTTGCCCATTTCCGCAAGCGCTTCACTGAATCCAAGTGTTTTGCGGTATGAATCCTTACTGGTAATGGCGTCAAAGGCTTCACTGATTGCTATGATTCGTGATTCGAGCGGTATCTCTTCGCCGGCAAGACGGGACGGGTAGCCCTGCCCGTCAAAACGCTCGTGGTGGTGCAGGACGAAGCGGGCTTCTTCCTGGTAAAGATTTATCTGGCTCAGCAGAGCATGCCCGACAGTGACATGTTTAAGGTACACTTCGGGTTTCATTTCGTCACTGGGCAAAAATTTCACAAAACCGACATCGTGCAGCAGACTTGCCGATCTGAGTACATTTCTGCGCTTGGGAGACATTCCGGTTGCAACGGCAATGATCTCACAGTAACGGGCCACCCGGCGGGCGTGCTCAACCTTGATGGTAAGGTGATTGTCCATAGCCAGCAGCAGCAGCTCGGTCATATGCTGCTCAAAGTTGTCATGGTCTGAAATGAAACGGGCGTTTTCGAGTGAAATGGCAGCCTGACTTGAAAAATACTCCAAAACCTCTTCATCGTCTGGATTGAAACGCCCCGGCGCTGAATGCAGCAGCCTGATAACCCCCGAGGTATCCGAATTACCTTTAAGAGGATAGCACATGACCGATGATATGTTTTTTCCGGTCATCCCGACTATCTCACAGGGAGAAGAATTGCCGGGCTTCTCATCCCTGTTTCGTTTGCACATCGCGTTGGTTATGCATTCGGTGGAAATGACGGACTGATTCATGGAGATTACATTCGTACCGGATATGGCACCGCGAAAAACCTTGGCGGAAAGTATCCCGTTCTCCATCAGCATAATGACTCCGGCATCAGCCCCCGTCATGGAGATGGCATAGTCAAGAATTTTCTGACACAACACTTCTGCATTCTGCTCGGCGCGGAGATCCCTGGTTGCGGCAAGAAGGATATTGTAACGGCCCGCATGTTCTGCAATTTTCGAAAGCGCTCTGGCTGAAAAACGTTTGAAGGCAAGCAGACAGCAAACCAGTATTATCGAAGCGATAATCACCGTTATTTTTATTGCACCACCCATATTCTCCCTGAAAGTGTACACACAGAATTTTGCCAGAATCAGGGCAAATACGATAACGATGCAGGTAATTATGGAGTTGATCAGCTTGAGATTAGAATTGAATTCATTGACGAACAGAATATTTTTTAGGGGTTTCATGGGTGACTCGATGTGAAGAATTGAAGTTGCCAGCGGGTCAGACAATATCGTGGAACATGGCAAATTTCAAGGATAATCAAAGACTGTTGTGACAATATCAATGGTTGATTTCCTTAGCAACGGTGTGTGCTGGTCTTTTCAGCAGCAGCAGCAGAGGAATAATCACCAGAAAGGCCAGACCGATGATAAAAAAGATCCGGTTGAATGCCAGTGTGCCGGCCTGCCTGCGAACCGCGCCGTACATCATTCCCAGTGCGGTTGTGTCAGCCCGGGCTGTGGCAATTCCTTTTGAAATCAAGGTCTGCTTGAGCCCCTCGAAACGCATCTGCCAGACAGGATTATAGGGATTGACATGTGCGACGAGTGTAGTCTGATAGAACTGTTCGTACCGTGCCAGAAGGGTGGCAGCCATGGCTATTCCAACGCTGCCGCCGATGTTGCGCAGCAGGTTGAACATACCGGTGGCGTTGCCCATCTCTGTCCTTGAAATGGTTGCGAGGGTCACTGTGGTCAGCGGCACGAAGATCAGGGCCAGTCCGAAGCCGAGCACGATACGGGGCCAGGTGTAGTCCCAGAATGAGCCTTGCAGATTGAGTCCCTGCATGATGAACATCGCTGCGGAGCCAATCAGCAGTCCGCAAAAAACGATCTTGCGGCCATCGCGTTTTGCCAGGGCAGCCCCCACAAATGGCATGGTGATCAGCGTGGCGACTCCTCCGGGGGCCATGACCATGCCGGCATCTGTTGCGGAATAGCCCATCAGGGTCTGAAGAAAGAGCGGTATCAGCATGATCGAGCTATACAGGGCAAAACCGACGACAAACATGATCAGATTGCCGGCCGAGAAAGAGAGATTCCTGAACAGTCGCAGGTTGATGATCGGATGCTCGTGAGTCAGTTCGACCCAGATCAGAGCAACCATCGCAACGATGAAAATGATGCTGAAGGTAATAATGAAAGATGAGCTGAACCAGTCCTCCTGCTGCCCCTTGTCAAGCACCACCTGCAATGAACCCATGCTGGCCGTCAGCAGAAACAGTCCCCAGTAGTCGATCGTGAGATTTTTCGCCCGCTGTCGCAGGTAGGCCGGATCGAAGATGAAAAAGGCGCACATGGCCATGGCGATGATGCCGATCGGAAGGTTGATGTAGAAGATCCAGCGCCAGTTCATATTATCGGTGATCCACCCCCCCAGAGCCGGGCCGACAATCGGGCCGAACATGGCGCCGACACCGAAAATTGCCATGGCCATACCACGCTGGTTTGGTGGAAAGGTTTCCATCAAAATGGCCTGGCTGATCGGAATCAGCGCGCCGCCGGCGGCCCCCTGCAGTACCCGGAAAAAGATCAGCGCAGCCAGATTGGGAGCGGCTCCGCATAATAGCGACGCCAGAGTAAAGAGCACGATGCACGTCATCAAAAAACGTTTACGACCGAAAAGGCGGGACAACCAGCCGGTCATGGGGAGCACGACGGCATTGGCCACCAGATAGGAGGTCAAGACCCAGGTAACTTCGTCTACTCCGGCGTTAAGACTCCCCTGCATGTGCGGAAGGGCGACGTTGGCCACCGACGTGTCGATAATCTCCATAATGGCAGGCAACATAACGGTGATGGTGATCAGCCATTTGTTTATATATTTATCGTCGTTCATTTAAACGGGTTGAGATCATTCAAGACGTCTTTAGCTGTCCTGCCGGTCAACACAGTCGGAATGACGCTCATCCCGACCCGTAACAGATGTTCCGGGTCTGACGCGTTATTGATTGCGATCTTGACCGGCAGTCGCTGAACCACTTTGACGTAGTTGCCGGTGGCGTTTTCGGGCGGCAACAACGAAAAAGCAGCGCCGGTGCCGGCCATGATGCTGTCAACCCTGCCGTTAAAAGTGCGGCCCGGGAATGCGTCCACGCTGAACTCTACCTTCTGCCCCGCTTTGATGTGCGTTATCTGGCGTTCCTTGTAGTTTGCGGTAATCCAGGCATCCTGCAACGGTACCAGCGCCATGAGGAGCTGGCCGGCCTGAATGTTGGCGCCCGGTTCGACCGATTTGCGGGTGATATAACCATCTTTGACGGAAAATATCCTGGTGTATGAAAGTTGAAGCTGTGCCTCTTCCAGTAGAGCCCTGCGCTGGAGCACTCTGGCCTTGTTGCCGCCTCTGTTTGCCAGTCCGGCCTCTGTCTGAGCGCGCTTCAATATCTCTTCCGCCTCTTTCAGTTGCGATTCCGCCACACGTTTGCCGGTTATCATACGGTCAAGCTGCTCCCGGGAAATCACCTCACGGCTGAAGAGTTTTTCACCGCGGACATGATCGAGCAGAGCCTGGTCATTGCGGGCTCTCGCAGATTGCAACGAAGCTCTGGCCGCCTCGACTTTCAGCTGCTCGCCACCACTTTCGTTCTCGGCCATCCCGACTCCGGCGGCGGCCTTGGACACCTGAACCTGATGGTCGCGCCGGTCGATCTCCAGCAACAGGTCACCCTTTTTGACTAACTGGTTGTCATTCACCATCACGCGTGCCACCGTTCCTGAAACCCTGGACGAGACCGGCACGATGCGGGCCTCGATAAAGGCGTTGTCAGTCTCAACATGGGTCTTGCTCTTTATAAACATGCTGAGACCTGCCCAGGAGCCACCAGCGACTATGATCAACAGCATGACCGCCGCCTTATGTTTCCTGTAGCTGCCCGGTTTCGCCGCTACGGACAGTTTTGTACTGTCGGCCGTCTCTGTCTGCGCCGGTGTCGTTTCGTCTGCCATATACTCCTCCGATGAATATTACAGTTGGCCGAGCGCACGTTTCAAACGGGCGCCGGCAGTCTGGTGATCATAAAAAGCCTGGTGATAATCGGTGATGGTCTGGGTCACCAGTGTCTGGGCGTCCAGAACCTCCGTAGCGGTGCCGACCCGCTCCCGGTAGCGCTCCCTGTTGATGCGCAGATTTTCCTCGCTCTGGCGAATGGCGGCTTCCGCCACGCCAATACGCTCTCTGGATACGGCGACATCATTTTTGGCTGTGTTGACTTCAAGTCGAGCCTGCTCCTCAGCCAGTCTGAGAGCGTCCTGACTTTTTGAGCGATTTTTGATTGCCACTTCCCGGGCCGTACTTGAAGCGTAGCCATCAAACAGATTGACCTTTATTCCGAGGGTGGCGGACAGTATTACCTGCTCGCGCACCTTGTCGTTCTGCGCATAATCCAGTGCCAGGCGAGTGTACAACTCGGGATGGAAAATATCCCTGCTCTCCTTTACTTCGAACTCCCGAGCCTCTATTCCATGACGCAGAGCCTGGATTTCATGCCGATCCGTCACGTTGGATGATGTATCCGGTTGTTGCTCGCCAGCGCCGCTCATGACGGTATTTTCATCCAGATCGGCACGAAATTCCGGACTGTTTCCGATCAGGAAATTGAGCAACAGCCATACGTTTTCGCGTCGATTCCGAAGGGCCAGCAGTTTTTGGCGAGCAGCAGCCAGTCGAACTTCAGCCTGAAGGATGTCGTTGCGGGTCACGACACCCTCTTCATACAGAACCCGTGCCACACGGCGATGTTCCTCAACCAGAGCCACGTCTTCGGTCGCCGCAATAATCAGTTTGCCGGTTTCAAGGACACTGAAATAGGTTTCGATTACCTGAAGCGCAACGTCGCTCTGTTTCGCCTCCAGCGAGCTGGCGGAAGCGTTCGCAAGGGCGCCGGCCTGCTGTTTCCGGGAGTCGCGGCGACCGAAGTCGTAGATAGTGTAGCTGGCCGAAAGGCCGGCAAAGGCGAAATCAGGCTCCTGGGTTTCGGCTGTGTGTCCGCTGATAATGACCGCCTGCGGTTCAAGCTGCATGGTGTAGCCGGCCTGGGCATCGACTCGCGGGAAAAAAGCGGCAGAAGTCAGCCGGACGTTCTCCCTGGCGATTTCTGTGTCCCACACCGCGCTTTTCACAACCGGGTTGTTTTCCCTGGCTTTCTGCAGACACTCCGGCAGGGTGAGCGTTGCAGCCCGGGCCGGGCCTGAAAGAACCAGCAGCATCGCCAGAGCGATGCTAACACGATGGATGATCATATACCTTCCTTTCACCTCGTAGTATCTGCAGCATGCGGATGAGTTCGCCAACCTCCTGCCCGCTCAGACCGTCAGTTAATTTTGCCAGAGCCCGCCGGGCGCATTCCGCCAACGGACTCTCCATCTCCTTGCCTCGTTCAGTCAGGTGTATCTTGTAAGCGCGTCGGTCCTGGGGGTGCGGCCGGCGCTCAACCAGACCGCTCTTTTCCAGACGATCAATCAGGCCGCCTATGGTGGTCCGGTCAATCTGCCCTTTTTCGGACAGCTCGACCTGCGTCAGTCCGTCCTGCAGCCAGAGAAAGGCCAGAAGCCCGAACTGCGGCGGCGTCAGATCATGTACTTCAATCTCTTCCCGCAAAAGTGCCCAGGCACGCTGATACCCTTTGGAGAGCAGAAAACCGATACTTTTTTCTATGTCATACATGGTATTTGTAACCCCTTACTTGGACATATTGTCATTATACAGATAATCAGCATGCTGTCAATATGGCTGTTATTAGGAAAATATATTTACAATATCAGGCTATTAGCATAATATACCGCCACCATGTCGATCCCTTTGAACATCAACATCAGACCTATGACGGAAACTGATCTGGATCAGGTTGTGGCCATAGAAGCGGTATCATCTCCGGCCGCCTGGCATCGCGAACATTTTGCCGCTGAACTGGAAGCCCGCCATTCGTTTCCGCATGTCGCCGAGGCAGATGATCGCATCGTCGGTTATGTCTGTCTGATGTCGCTTTTTGAAGAGGCGCAGATATTGGATATCGCCGTTGACCCGCAGCTGCGTGGCCGTGGAATTGCGAAGTTGCTGATGAAACAAGCTATTTCCGTTGCGCTGGAAAATGATGCGGAAGTGTTATCGCTTGAAGTGCGTGCATCGAATAACGCCGCTATTGCGCTCTATGAACAGTGTGGTTTTGTGAGAACAGGTCTGCGTCAGAAGTATTATGAAGGCAGTGAAGATGCGATTTTGATGGAAAAGAAGTGGCGGTGTTTTCAAAAAGTGAATTGACTTACGTAGTCTTTGCCGCGTGAGTCAGCATTTCCTCCCCCATGCCGCTCATAAAAAACCACCCCCGACCCGCTCAACCGTAAATCGGAACAAAAAAAGAAAACCAAAGGCAATAGAACGCGGATCAAATCTGATTGAACGGATTTTTTGCGGATTAAAAAACAAAAAAAGATTTAAAATCTGCTTTTATCCGTTCAATCCGCGTCATCCGTGTTCTATTGCAGTTGAAGTTTGCTCAAAAAATGTAAGGACTCAAATAATAAGAGACTAAACAGTACGAATGATGATTAAGCTGAAAATAGCCCCTCTTTAATACAAATATCCAAAGCCTGACCCCGTATGTCCCCTTGACTTCGCTCCTCCAAATAGATTAGAGACAGTGACCATGATTTCGATTCGTGCAAACCCATTATCCCAGTTTCAGCCGGAGGGCATTTCATGCAACGTATCTTTTATTGCCTCGCAGCATTCTTCATGCTCCATTCACCTTTCTCAAAAGCATTTGCCGTCACCCCGCCCGCACCACTCCCCCTGACGGGCCAGACCAACTGTTACGATGAAAACGGCGGATCAATCACCTGCACCGGAACCGGACAGGACGGGGAGATCCAGGCAGGCGGCGGCTGGCCGTTTCCGCGTTTTGTCGATAACGGCGATCAGACGATGACCGACGGCCTGACCGGTCTGATCTGGAGCAAGAACGCCAATCCCGCCGCCGTAGCCAAAACCTGGCAGCAGGCTCTGGATTACATCAAGACATTGAACAGCGGCAACTTCCTGGGGCATAACGACTGGCGGCTGCCAAACCGTAACGAGCTTGAAAGCCTGATCAACAAGGGGCAGGCCAACAGCGCAACCTGGCTGAAAGATCAGGGATTTCCGAATGTCCAGACCTACTATTGGTCTGGTACCACCTCCGCCAACAGTACCTTCAGCGCCTGGTATGTGAGTATGTACGGCGGCTACGTACTCAACAACGGTAAGGCCAACAGCTACTATGTGTGGCCCGTACGTACGGGACAGACTAGCACCTCTGTTTATTTGACACCTTCAAAAACGGGGCAAACCACCTGTCATGACGAAAGCGGAACCACCATCAGTTGCAGCGGCACCGGACAGGATGGCGAACTGCAGTGCGGCACCGCCTGGCCGTCTCCGCGCTTTACGCTCAATGCCGACCAAACCGTTGCCGACAACCTGACCGGGTTGGTCTGGAGCAAGGATGCCAACCCTGCCGTTACGGGAAAAACCTGGCAGCAGGCGCTGGATTATATCATGACGTTGAACAGCGACAACTACCTGGGACACAACGACTGGCGGCTGCCAAATCCCAATGAGCTGGAGAGCATGCTCAACAAGGGGCAGCCCATCAGCGCCGCCTGGCTGAACGGACAGGGATATTCAAATGTCCAGCCCAGCTTCTATTGGTCCGGTACGACCTTCGCCGGTAGCACATATGACGCCTGGATAGTGGACATGAGCTACGGCTCCATGGTCAACGGCGGCAAGAGCGGCAGCTTCTACCAAGGCTATGTGTGGCCCGTGCGTGCGGGACAGACCGGTCCCTTTGCCATGTTGTCCCTTTCTGTCATGAAATCAGGTACGGGCAGCGGCGGCATCACCCCCAGCAGCGGTACATTTGCCTCGATCGGCAACGTCGTCACGAGCAGTAATGCCCCCGGCACCCGGGTGCTCCTTACCGCCACTCCCGACAGCGGTAGTATCTTTGAAAGCTGGAGAGGCTGCGACAGCAGCGCGGCCAACAGTTGCACCGTCACGATGACCACCGCCAGGAGCGTAACCGCTATATTTATTCTTGCTGATGCCAACGGCGCGTGCGGCAGCAGTAACGGCGGTACATTTGCCGAAGCACCAACCATCAACCTCTGTATCACCGGCACACCATCCCCCGTGACCGGCAGCGGGCCGTGGACATGGAGCTGCGGCGGAGGCTACAGCAAGACAACTGCCTCATGCAGCGCCGGAATCAGCCAGAACGTCCCCTCCCCTATCCCGAAGACCGGCCAGACCACCTGCTATAACTCCTCAGGTTCAGTCATCGACTGCAGCGGCACCGGTCAGGATGGGGAGATCCTGGCAGGCGTCGCCTGGCCGTCTCCGCGCTTTACGGCCAATGCCGACCAGAGCGTTACCGACAAACTTACCGGACTGATCTGGAGCAAGAACGCCAATCCCGCTGCCGGAACCAAAACCTGGCAGCAGGCGCTGGATTACATCAAGACATTGAACAACGTCAATTACCTGGGTCACAACGACTGGCGGCTGCCAAACCGCATCGAGCTTGAAAGCCTGGTCAACAAGGTACAGGCCGACAGCTCACTCTGGCTGACCAGACAAGGTTTAATAAATGTTAGGCCCGACAACTATTGGTCCGGCACTACCTGGTCCGATGGTACCAATTACGCATTGATAGTGAATATGGTCGGCGGCGGCGTAGGCTACACATACAAAAGTGACAGCTACTATGTGTGGCCCGTGCGTTCGGGTCAGTCAGGATCCCCGGGCAGTTTGACACTTTCAAAAACGGGACAAACAATCTGTTATGACGCAAGCGGCGCCACCATCATGTGCAGCGGCACCGGACAGGATGGCGAACTGAAGACCGGTGCCGCCTGGCCATCTCCACGTTTTACGGCCAATGCAGACCAGAGCGTTACCGACAACCTGACCGGGCTGAGCTGGAGCAAGAACGCCAATCCCGCTGCCGGAACCAAAACCTGGCAGCAGGCGCTGGATTACATCAAAACATTGAACAGTGGAAACTACCTGGGGCATAACGACTGGCGTTTGCCCAACATCAATGAATTGAAGAGTATGCTCAACATGGGACAGGCCATCAGCGCAACCTGGCTGAACGGACAGGGCTTTTCAAATGTCCAGTCCAACTTGTATTGGTCCGGTACCAGCAGCGCCATCAGTACCAATTCCGCCTGGCTCGTGTATCTGGGCCATGACGGCGTGCTCAACGGCTATAAAAGCGGCAGCAGCTATGTGTGGCCCGTGCGCTTGGGACAGTCCGGGGTCTTTGCCACGGTCTCTCTTTCCGTCAGCAAAACAGGCACGGGCAGCGGCATCATCATCTCCAACAACGGTACGCTTGCCTGGAGCGGCAACAGCGGCACAGCCGGCTATACCCCCGGAACCCAGGTGACTCTTACCGCAACTCCCGACAGCGGCAGCATTTTTACAGGCTGGAGCGGCTGCGACAGCGCGACCGGCGTGGCCTGCACCGTTACGATGACCACGAACAAGAGCGTGACGGCTACATTTAACAGTAACAGCCAAACCGCCCCTTCCTACATCCCGCAGACCGGCCAGACCACCTGTTATAACTCGTCAAGCGCCATATCCTGCAGCAGCACCGGTCAGGATGGTGAGTTGAAAATGGGTGTAGCCTGGCCCTCTCCACGTTTTGCCGATAACGGCGATCTGACAATGACCGACAAACTGACCGGACTGATCTGGAGCAAAAACGCCAACCCCGCTGCCGGAATCAAAACCTGGCAGCAAGCGCTGGACTACATAAAAGCCCTGAACAGCAGCAACTACCTGAATCATAACGACTGGCGGCTGCCAAACTGCAATGAACTTGAAAGCCTGGTCAACAAGGGGCAGACCAACAGTGCAGTGTGGCTGAACGGACAGGGCTTTTCAAATGTTCAGTCCAACTCCTATTGGTCTTCGAGCAGCTACTCCAACTCTGCTACGAGCGCTTGGTACATCGACATGACCGCCGGCAGCGCGGGCTTCAACGGTAAGGGTAACTTGGGCGGCGCCGTGTGGCCCATGCGTTCGGGACAGTCCGGATTCTTTGGTACGTTGACACTCGCGAAAACGGGACAAACCACCTGTTATGACGCGGGGGGAGCCACCATCAGTTGCAGTGGAGCCGGACAGGATGGCGAACTGCAGACCGGAGCCGCCTGGCCATATCCGCGCTTTACGGCCAATGCCGACCAGACTGTGACCGACAGCCTGACCGGATTGATCTGGAGCAAGGATGGCAACCCTGCCGGAACCAAAACCTGGCAGCAGGCGCTGGATTACATAAAGTCACTGAACAGCGGCAACTACCTGGGTCACAACGACTGGCGGCTGCCCAACCGAAACGAACTTGAGAGCCTTGTCAACAAGGGGCAGGCCAACGGCGCAACCTGGCTGAACGGACAGGGGTTTTCAAACGCCCAGTCCCTCGGATATTGGACAGGCACTACCTACATTCTTAATGCCAATTTCGCCTGGTATGTGAATATGAACGGTAGCGTGAAAGGCAGCGATAAGAGCGGTAGCGTCTATGTTTGGCCCGTGCGTTCGGGACAGTACACTGTGCCCCTTTCCGTCAGCAAAACAGGCACAGGCAGCGGCAGCATCATCTCCAACAACGGCACGCTTGCCTGGAACGGCACTAACGGCTCAGCCGGTTACGCCCCCGGAATCCAGGTGGTTCTTACCGCCACACCCGCCAGCGACAGTACCTTTGTCGGTTGGAGCGGCGCATGTGGCGGCGCCGGTACGTGCACGATGACGATGGACGCAGCAAAGAGCGTGACGGCACAATTTAACCTCATCCCCACCGCTTCCATAATCTGGCGCCACCAGGGCGACGGCAAAGAATACGGCATGACCACCAATGGGAGCAGCATTAACGGAGGCGCTCAATTCTATCAGGAACCCGACATGGCCTGGTCGATCGTCGGCCAGGGCGATTTTGACGGTGACGGAATCAAAGACTTTGTTTGGTGGAATAACCGCACCGGCCAGGTCTTCATCATGCTGATGGCCAGCACGACCTCCATAAAATCGGGCGCAATTCTCTACACCGAATCAAACACAAACTGGAAAATAACTGCCGTCGGGGACATAGACGGCGACGGCAAAAGCGACCTGATCTGGTGGAACAACAGTACCGGCCAGGTCTACGCCATGCTGCTGAACGGATCGACAGTTACCGGTGGAGGCCTGATTTACACCGAACCGAACACCAACTGGAAGATTGTCGCCGCAGCAGACTTTAACGGCAACGGCAAAGCGGAACTGCTCTGGTGGAACAGCTCCACTGGCCAGGCAGCCCTCGGCCAGACCAACGGAACGAGCGCATCCACCGCAACTGTTATATGGACTGAACCGGATACGAACTGGAAAATAGCCGGAGCAGGCGACCTTGACGGAGACGGCAAAGCCGACATAATCTGGCACAACAGAACCACCGGTCAGATCTACGGCATGCAGACCAACGGCTCATCCGTCACGAACGGCGCAATGATGTACACCGAACCGAACACCAACTGGGAGATAGTCAGCGTCGGCAACTACAACGGCGACAGCAAGGCCGAACTGTTATGGTGGAACCAGCAGACCGGTCAGGTTTACCTGATGCCTCTGAACGGCTTAACGATCGGGTCGGGAGGGGTCTTGCTCTACACCGAGCCTGACACCACCTGGCATATCCAGGGTGAAACTGAGTGGCGGGATAATCTTTATGGCAAGGGCGTTACTACGACTACGAAGTAATCTCCGTCAAACGAGAACTGGCAGCAAATAGCGAAGGAAAAAGGTGGCGTATAAATCGGCACCCTGTTTTTATATGCTCCGAACGCTTGAAGGGCCAGGCGGGGTCAGGCTTAATGCCGTGGGTGGAGATTGGTATAGAGGTTACCTCTGCATCATATGTTGACCTCGCAGCAATAGTCGCGTACTTTGTGCCACTCCAAATCAGAAATCAGAGGTTACCTCCACTATGCAGCGCCCATCCTGGGATCAATATTTCATGGACATTACCCACCTGGTGGCTACCCGCTCCACCTGCCTGCGCAGACAGGTAGGCGCCGTGCTGGTTAAAGACAGAAACATTCTTGCCACCGGTTATAATGGAGTGCCTTCCGGTATCAGCCACTGCGACGCATCCGGCTGCCTGAGGGAAAAACTCAAGGTTCCGTCAGGCGAACGGCACGAGCTCTGCCGGGGATTGCACGCCGAGCAGAACGCCATCATTCAGGCAGCCAAACACGGTATCAACATCGACCGCTCCATACTGTACTGCACCACCATGCCCTGTATTATCTGCACGAAGATGCTGATCAACGCCGGCATCACAACCGTAGTGTACGGTGAAGGCTATGCCGATGAGCTGGCTCGTGAAATGATCAGCGAAACCGGTATCACGGTAATTCATTTTTCTTCCGGCAATGAAGGACAGTAGCCCGTGAAATGCCCTTTCTGCAACAACCTGGACAGCAAGGTGGTCGACTCCCGCCCCGACAAGGGGGGATCTACAATCCGGCGGCGACGTGAATGCGAGCAGTGCGCCAAACGCTTCACCACCCATGAGCGAATCGAAGAGATGCTCCCGCAGGTATGCAAAAAGGATGGCCGGCGCGAACTGTTTGACCGGATGAAAATAATCAATGGTATTGCAAAGGCCTGTGAGAAGCGCCCTATCTCCAAAACTGACATAGAGCTGCTGGTCGATACACTGGAAACCAGACTGCAGGAATCGGCCGATCGGGAGATTTCAACCACTACTATCGGTGAATGGGTAATGAAGGAGCTGCACAGCATGGATGAGGTGGCCTATGTCCGTTTCGCTTCGGTCTACCGTTCGTTCCGCGACATCAGCGAGTTTATGCAGGAACTGCAGGAGCTGTTGAAAAAATGACCGTGAGAGAAACCCATGACATCCACTGACATGAAATTCATGAAGCGGGCAGTGACTCTGGCCCGCAAGGGGATTGGAAAGACCTCCCCCAATCCGGCCGTAGGGTGCGTTATTGTAAAAGATGGCAGGATTATCGGCGAGGGGTGGCACAGGCGGGCGGGTGGACCTCATGCCGAAGTGCATGCGCTGGAAAAAGCCGGTGAAGCGGCCCGGGGTGCGGATGTGTATGTCACGCTGGAGCCTTGCAGCCACACCGGCAAGACTCCTCCCTGCAGCAGAGCCCTGATCCGGGCCGGTGTCAGACGGGTAGTAGCCGGCGTGCTCGATCCGAATCCGAAGGTGAATGGAGCAGGGCTTACCGAACTGCGCCAGAGGGGGATCGAGACGAACTGCGGGGTGCTGGAGGACGAATGCCGCGCCATCAATCGAGCCTTCTTCAAGCATGTCACGACCGGATTACCTTTTGTCACCTTTAAGTGTGCCATGACGCTGGATGGCAAAATCGCCACGGCTACCGGCGAATCCCGCTGGGTCAGCTGTGAGCAGTCACGGCGATACGTTCACAGGATGCGATCTGAGCACGATGCAATCATGGTCGGGGTAGATACGATAATTGCCGACAATCCGCAACTGACTGTCCGTCATGTGAAAGGACGCAATCCTGTGAGGGTAATCGTCGATACGCACCTGAGAACGCCGGAAAGCGTCGGCGTCATTGAAGGCGAACTGGCCAAAGGCACCATCATCGCCACAACCGAAAGCAGCCCGAAGATGCATCTGCGCTACACTCAGCACGGGGCGGCCATTCTTGTCTGTGAAGAGTTTGACGGACGTGTTTCCATGTCAGATCTTCTCAGGAAACTGGGTGAAACGGGCATTCAGTCCATTCTTCTGGAAGGGGGGAGCCGATTGGCGGGCGCCATGCTGAAACAGGCCCTGATAGATGAATTTGTACTTTTCATCGCCCCGAAGATACTCGGCAGTGACGGCTTCGCTCCATTTGCCCTGCACGGGATCACCAGCATGGATAATGCCTGCAGATTGACATTCGGCCATGTGGCGCACATTGGTCAGGATCTGATTGTCCATGCCTATCCGGAGAAACCAGCATGTTCACCGGTCTGATCGAGGATACCGGCCGTGTGAAAAGCTTCCGGCGATGTGGTGAAGCCGGGATGCTGCAGGTAGAATCAGCTCTCCCGATGGCCGAAATCGTTATAGGGGATTCAGTGGCGGTCAACGGCGCCTGCCTCACGGTCACAGAAAAGGGAAGCAGGGATGTGACCTTCGACGTATCTCCGGAAAGCATTGCCCGAACCACCATTGGCAGGCTGCACAGCGGCAGCCGCGTCAATCTTGAACGTGCACTCAGGTTGGGAGACCGGCTCGGCGGGCATATCGTCAGCGGACATATCGACTGTTGCGGACGCCTGATCCGCAGTGAGAACCGCTCCGGCAACCATCAGCTGCATTTCAGCCTGCCGGTCGGGTTCGCCCGCTATCTGGTGGCAAAGGGCTCCGTAACTATCGACGGCATCAGCCTGACAATCAACTCAATCTCGCTGGACAACTTCTCTGTAAACATCATCCCGCATACATTTGCCAACACAACTCTCGAGCAGATCTGCGCCGGCGATGAAGTAAATATCGAGACCGACATCATCGGAAAGTATGTGGAACGTCTTGTTCAACCGTGGAAAACAGGCGGAGAGCTGAGTATGCGGACTCTTGCTGAGAATGGATTTATCAGGTAATTGTCAAAACGTCAGGCGTTGTCATCCGGGTACAGTTTTTCTATCTGTCTAAAAGTGTCCAGACATTCCTTGAATACCTCGACCAGCTCCGGGTCGAACTGTTTCCCTGACTCTTCGCTGATATTCTGCACAACTTCGCTTTCGTCCCACGCTTCCTTGTAGCACCTGCGGCATGAGAGGGCATCATATACGTCCGCCAGAGCCACGATCCGGCCAAAAACAGGGATCTCTTCACCCATTTTGCCGCGGGCGGCGCCGGTTTCCGTCTCATGCCCCGGCAACGGTTGCTGAGTGTGCGGGTCGATATAACCGGGGTACCCCTTGCCGTCCCATCGTTCATGATGGCTTATGGCCACAATGGCGGCCGATTCGTCGAAATCCGAGTAAATATCGGCGAACAGATTAGCGCCGAACAGAGTGTGCAGCTTCATTACCTGGAATTCCTCCGGAGTAAACCGCCCCGGTTTTTTCAGGATCATATCAGAGATAGCAACTTTGCCTACATCGTGCAGCATGGCCGACATACGCAATACATCGCGGTTTTTGTCAATTTCATCCTGCGAGACCCCTCTCTTTGCGGCCCAGGCTTCATACAGCGCAACAGAGTAGGCGGCGACCCGGTTTACGTGAGGTCCTGTTTCTTTGGGATCCCGGAGTTCAGCCATCTTGTTCATGCGCAGGATCATCTCGCGGGTCATTTTGGCACGCTCAACAGTTGTGGCTGCGTTGTTTGCAAAATAAGTTATAAAACTTTCCTCCTCGGCAGCGAACGGAATCACCCTGCCGCTGCTGTCCATGGCGTTTATCAATTGCAAAACGCCGATGATATCACCTCGAAAGTTTTTGAGTGGAATGGTCAGCATCGAACAGGTGTAATATCCGGTTACATCATCATAGGAACGGTTGAAGGAAAAAGGGTATGAATCGTCCAGTTCGTAGACATCGGCGATGTTGAGGATGGAGCCGTTGGCTGCAACGTAGCCGGCAATCGAGTTGTTGTTGATTGGCACGGTGAAGGTTGAGAAGGGAAGTTTTTTTCCGAGTGGCAGCTGCCCCTGCATCCTGTCGTTCTGGGCATAACTGAATTTAAGACTGTCACCTTCTTTTACGTATATCGAACCGGCATCGCAGTTGGTGAATTTCCTCGCCTCGCTGAGAACTTTCTCCAGCAGCAGGTCGATATCCTTTATCTGTGACAACTCAAATCCGAGATCGATGATCTTTCGTAATTTATCTTCCTGGCACTGCATTGTTCGATTCCTCCATTCTGCTGAGTTTTGCATTCTACACGATTCGGGATATTTATCAAGCAACTGTGTGATGGTCGTGGGCAGGCAGCACAATACTGAATGTTGTGCCATTGATTCTGTCGCTCACAACAGTGATATTCCCCTTATGCTCTTCAATAATCCTGCGGGTGATAGAGAGCCCCAGACCGGTGCCGGCGCCTTTACGGGTAAAGAAGGGTTCGAAAATCAGTGGCAGATCATGCCGGCTGATACCAGGGCCGTTGTCGTAAACCGTAATAATGATGTTGCCATCCTGATGACGGGTACTTATCGACAGGACGCCACCGGTGTCGAGTGACTCAAGAGCGTTTTTTATCACATTGATAAGAGCCTGCCTGATCTTGTCAGCATCAAACCTGAATACCGGCAGTTCTCCCGATGATATGTTCAGAGACACACCCTGCATTTCCGCCGGTCTGCGCATCAATAAAAGGATATCATTCAGCACACGCGAAAGGTCGCCATCCCTGAAATCGGCCCTCATGGGAGATGCATAATTGAGGAGTGCGCTCATGAGTCGTTCGACCCGCTCAATCTCGGATAATGCCTTTGAAAGCATCTCTTTGTCATCCGCATGCAACGCAGACCGGTCGTGCAGATCATCAAGCAGAAGAGATATGCCGGTGAGCGGATTACGCACCTCGTGCGCTATGCCGGCCGAGAGCCTTCCCAGAGAGGCCAGGCGGTCAAGTCGCATCATCTCCTCCCGCAGTTTTTCACGCTCGGTCTCGTCTCTCAGAGTCACCGTCACACCCATTTCAGCATCTTTTCCGATCGGAAAAATTCCGACATCATAATAGGTCATTTCACCTTGAACAGGCATCGTCAATGGTTCCCGTCCATACCCCTCTCCTGATTTCAGAACGATGGTAATCCTCTCCATCAAAATCGGCCATTCTGCAAAAACGACCTGATATTCCATGCCGCGAACATTCGAGTCGCCCAGCAGTTTCTGTCCGACTCCATTTATTGATGTCAGGATTCCGTCTGGCGAAATGGTGATGATCGCACTTGAAATGCTTTCGAGAATACTTGCCTTGAAGTTTCGTTCGTCAAGAATATCCATGCGGGAGCGCTGCAACTCATCCAGCGTAGCAAGCAGATTGTTTTTTCTGGATTCAAGCTCATCCGCCATGAAGTTGAACGTGCGGGCCAGTTCACCGATTTCGTCTGACGAGCTGATTGCAACCCTGGTGTGAATGTTGCCTTCAGCCAGTTTGTGGGCGCCCTCAGTCAACTGGAGCAGAGGCCGGGTCATGCCCCGTGACAGTATCCATGCTGAAAAGCTGGCCAGAATCGCTGTTATGACCAAAATAACGCCGCTTCGTGTACGGTGCTCCCCCAGCTGCTGATTGATCAGGCGACTCCCCTTGCGGGCCGCGTTCTGGAAGCGGTCGAGCTGGAATCCTATGGTGACTGCACCGAACACGCCATAACGGTCGTAATCGCCACCGGCATATCTGATAGGGGCATAGGCCATGATTTTATTTTCACCGCCGACATTTGTAATATCGACGAAACCGGCCTTCTGCTTTCTGATCTCAGCCGCAACCAGAGGATAGTTGCGGTGAACAAAACCGGCATGGTCGAGGTTGAAGGGAATCCGGCCGGAACTGATGTCGGTGGAACGGGATCCGGCGGTATAGGGGGGCACCGGTTTTCCGTTGTGGTCAAGACCCCGGATATCCCAGTATTTCGGGTGGGTGATGATCCACCCCTCGTCATCAAATATGAAAGCGTAATTACCGCTTTTATATGAGGGAAACACGGTGGAAAATTTATTGCCGGGATCGATATGCTGCGAGAACTCCATCAGATGACGATGGTCGAGCGATATGACAACTGCTCCGTTGAAGGAGCCTCTCCGGTCAAACAGCGCCGCAGCAAAGCGAACTACTCCCTGATACTGTTTTCCGTCAAAAGCGTTTTCGGGTTCGTCAACGCCGTTAAGCTGCTCAGCTTTCGATACGTGGTAACCGGTGACATGAGAGACATAAATTCTGCCCGGTTGTTTGAGCACTCTGTTGAAGTACTCTTCCGTCCGGAATTCAGTTTGGGAAGGGTCTGAAACATTTTTCAACTCCTTGTCAGGGATGAAGTTTCCATCCTTTATCACCAGCTTTTCCCGGCCTGTTTTGTCTATCAGGGCGATGCTCCGGTAGAGCGGGAGCATTTCGCGGATTTCCTGAGGGGCGGAAACAGTGCCGGTTCTTAGCCAGACCTCTCCCTTTCGGCTGGCATAAAAATTGAGCAGTGTCGTCCGATCCAGTTGCGATCCGGAAAGAAAAATGAGATCACTTTCGCATTGCAGCAGAAAATCAGCCACGCTTTCTGCAACCTGTGACGCGCGCATCTGGAGTGCTTCCGATGCCTGTATATCTGCAGTGCCGCCGATCTCGGAAGTCAGCCTGGCGCTGGTGGATTCCAGATTGAAGAAGAGTATCAGTGATGACGCTACAAGCGGCAGTAACGAAAGCAACAGCGTAATGATAAGGATTTTTTTGAAAAGTGTCAGACGGGTCATGGCTGCTCCGCAGGATGCAATCCTGATTGTCTTTGCATGATTACGATGATACCCTGACCCCGGTCAAGATGAAAATATGTCGACAGGTGGTAGATATGGGGTATCGGAATCTACGGGAATGTGTAAACGACCTTGAACGGCATGGCATGCTGCTGCGTATCGACGTGCCGCTTGATCCCAGGCTGGAAATCGGTGCACTTCAGCGGCGGGTATATCAGGCAGCCGGTCCGGCGCTGCTCATAACTAACGCTGTCGGTTGTCGTTTCCCGCTCCTTGGCAACCTGTTCGGGACGCTCGAAAGAACCCGCTTCATTTTCCGCGATACGCTTGATGATATCCGTCGGCTCGTTGAGCTGAAGATCAATCCTTTTGCTCTGCTCAAAAACCCGCTTGACGCCGTTAAGGCGCCCTTCGCGGCTTTCAACCTGCTGCCGCGCATTACTCCGGCTGCTCCGGCGCTGGAGTACCGTACGACACTCCCGCAACTGCCGCAGATCGTTTCCTGGCCCGGAGACGGGGGAGCCTTTATAACCCTTCCGCAAGTCTACACCGAAAGCCCCTCACAGCCCGGTTTCGGAAAATCCAATCTGGGGATGTACCGGGTGCAACTGTCCGGCAACCACTATCAGCATGACAGACAGGTTGGTCTGCATTACCAGATACATCGCGGTATTGGTGCGCACCATGCCGAAGCCATTGCCTGCGGCGACCTCTTGCGTGTGAATGTTTTTATCGGCGGTGCGCCGGCCATGACTGTGGCGGCGGTCATGCCGTTGCCGGAAGGGATGCCGGAGCTCTCCTTCGCCGGTCTGCTGGGGGGGCACAGAATTCCAATGACGCGGCTTCCGGGGCAGTTACCGGTGTCGGCAGAAGCAGATTTCTGTATCTGTGGCATCGTCCATCCCGGCAAGACGTTACCGGAAGGCCCCTTTGGCGACCATCTCGGCTACTACAGCCTTCAGCACGAGTTCCCCTTTATCGAGGTTGAGGCGGTCTATCACCGCAGAGACGCCATCTTCCCCTTCACAACCGTGGGACGCCCCCCCCAGGAAGATACCAGTTTCGGGGCTTTTATTCACGAACTGACCGGCTCGCTGATACCGACAGTGATTAACGGGGTCAAAGAGATTCACGCCGTGGATGCCGCCGGCGTGCATCCGTTGCTGCTGGCCATCGCCCGTGAGCGCTACGTTCCCTATGCGGCCCGGCGACAACCGCAGGAACTTTTGACCATTGCCAACGCCATCCTCGGGCAGGGTCAGCTTTCGCTCGCCAAATACCTCCTGATTGCCGCCCATGAGGATGCCCGGGAACTGCACACCCACGACATACCGGCGTTTATGAAACATATCCTTGAAAGAGTCGACTGGCGCTGCAACGTGCACTTTCAGACTGCTACCACCATCGATACCCTCGACTACAGCGGTTCCGGACTCAACCAGGGCTCCAAAGTGGTTATTGCATCAGCCGGTCCCGTTCTTCGCACACTCGCACATGAAGTGCCGGCCGCTCTGGAGTTGCCGGCAGGGTTTGGTCCTGTCGCGGTCTGCCTGCCGGGGGTACTGGCCGTGCAAGGCCCGTTCTCCGGGCAAGGAAGGGGCGCAAGCGATCCGCTGATCGACGAATTCTGTCGTTTCTATGACGACCGGGACTGTTTCGATGGCTTTCCTCTGATTGTCATCTGCTCTGACAGCAGCTTCACGGCCGCTACCCTGAACAACTTCCTCTGGGTAACCTTCACCCGTTCCAATCCGGCCAGTGATATCTACGGCATTGCTGCCGAAACGTGCAGCCGCCACTGGGGTTGCCGGGGGCCGCTCGTAATTGATGCCCGTATCAAGCCGTTTCATGCCCCGGTACTTGAGAGTGATCCTGAAACTGAACGGCGGATTGAAGCGTTGGGCGCCAAAGGAGCTCCTCTCCACGGAATCATCTGACTCCATTCTGAAAGTAATTTTTTTTTGTTGAACAGCGTGACATTTTTTTTTTAGATGATATAGTTCCACAGATTGCATTTCAGACAAGGCCGCCAAGGTGATTTATGGGGACTTCCATGGCTGTATACCCGCAAGGCAAAGAACAACCTGTTCCTCACATACTGATTGTTGATGACGAGGCGGATATCCGGCAGATGGTGACGATCTGTCTGAAAAAATCCGGATTCCGCATCGACTCTGCCGGAGATGCACAAGAAGCATATAGCTTTCTGGAGCAGGATATATATGATGCAATCATAACCGACGTGATGATGCCGGGTGAAGATGGTATCGCTTTTTTGGGGCGAGTTCACCAAACCTGGCCTGAATTGCCGGTAATATTGATGACAGGTCATGCCCAGTTGCAGATGGCAGTTAATGCCATAAAAAACGGCGCATTTGATTTTGTACATAAACCTTTTGATTTCGATCACTTACGCAAGATTGTCGAACGGGCGATTAACTATTCCCATTTGCGGCGCATGGAGAAGAACTACCGGGCCGAGCTTGAAGAAACAGTGCTCAATCGCACTGCAGAACTGAAAGGGGCTATGGCTGAACTCGATTTTGCCCGCTCGGCGCTTCTCAAATCCGCCACCGACAAAAGTAACTTCATGGCCAATATATCTCACGAGATGCGGACGCCCATGAACGGAGTTATCGGCGCACTTGAACTGCTGGCGGAAGAGGGTATTTCCGGTATCCAGGCTGAATATCTGTCAATGGCACGTCAGTCGGCAGACGAAATGGTTACGATGATTAACCAGCTGCTGACATTCAACCAGGGATTTGGTTCGGGTGCCGGAGCCGCCCGTTATGATCTGATTGATCTGACAGGTTTCCTGAATACTTTGATAGAAGATCAGAAAGCCGGTTTTAGTCGCAAGGGGATTGCGTTGGCGTTGAATATTGCCACCGATGTGCCGCGCCAGTTCTGGACGGACAAGGAACAATTGTCGCGCCTGATAGGGATTCTGATCGGCAATGCGTTCAAATTTACCGATCGTGGCGGTGTGACATTGGATGTATCAGTGCAGACTGCCGAAAATGATGTTGCACAGTTACTGTTTGCCGTAACCGACAGTGGCACAGGCATAGCCGGGGAGATGCTGGAACGGGTCTTTGAGCCTTTTGTTCAGGGGGATGGATCGTTCACCCGCCGTCATGGCGGTGTTGGCCTGGGACTTGCCATTGCCCGGCAGATCGCGCTGCTCCTCAACGGGCGTTTGTGGGCCGAGCATGCTCCGGGCGGCGGCAGCAGTTTCAAATTCTGTATTAATATTATCGTTCCATGAAATAAGGAGAAACAGCATGAGATTGAGATGCCTGATTGCTGAAGATCATCTGTTGTCCCGCCGGATTCTCAAAGAGCTGCTTTCCGCGGATGGTGACTGCGATATCGCCGTTAATGGTCAGGAGGCTATTGACTCGTTCCAGCTGGCTCACGAGTCGAAGCGCCCCTACGACGTGATCTTCATGGATATAATGATGCCGGTTGTAGATGGATTGGAAGCGTTGCAATGTATTCGCGCACTTGAAAGAAAGATGGTGATTCCACCACAACTTGCGGTCAAGGTCGTTATGACGACAGCGCTGGATGACCCGCAAACAGTTATCAAATCATTCAACAAATGTGAAGCTGATGCGTACATTGTCAAACCGCTGAGCAGGCATAAGCTTGTCAAGGAACTGCGGGCCCTGAAACTGGTACAATAGAGATGACTGCCATGACATTGCAAACAACCCGACAAACATTTTCAACCACAACTCAGGCCGGCGCAGAAACCCTTGCCACCTGGCTGAACGTTCTCCCTCCGGCAATCGAAACACTGCGGCGGATGGCCGGAACCACGGAAGACGAATTCCTGCAGATCGGCTCGCAGCTGCAATCGTTCTATCAGCGCTCGAAAGATATCACGCAGATGGCCAATCAACTGGTGGAAATTGTTTCCGGTGACCGCCTTCAGAGGCTGATCGGCCGACTGGAGCAGATGATGGCCGACATGGAGGCGTATCTGTCCGACTCACGCTCCCGTAGCGGCGCCGGCTGCATAACACTTGAAAAAGTTTCTCAGCTGCTGGATGAACTTTCAGGGCCGATGGAAGGTTTTCAGAAGATGAACAAAGCCCTCCGCATGCTGAGCATATCTACCAAGATTGAAAGCGCGAGGCTCGGGGAGCTGGGAAGCGGATTTGTCAATCTGGCCATGGATGTTGAAAAACTTTCCCACCAGGTCAATGAAAAATCATCCGCAATACTTGAACATCGCCATAAGATGGCATCTACTATCGCATCAAACCTTATCAGTGTCCGTTCCGGCGAGGCGGCCCAGGATGCCGAGGTACGGGGAACTCTTGCATCCACGGCGGCCAATTTGCAGAAGTTGATTGCCGTCAATGACCGCTGCACCAGTTTCGGGGCAATGGTGTCAACAATATCGGCTGATGTCAGCTCAAACATCAGCGAGGTGGTCTCCTCGCAGCAGACGCACGACATTACCCGTCAGCAGGTCGAGCATGTTGTCGAAGCGCTTGAACGGCTCATCGCCGACTTTTCCGCAGCGGGATCCGACAACCTTGAAGATTCCCGCCGGCGTACATTGATCATCGAAGCCGGCGATGTCTGCGAACTTCAGGAGGCCCAGCTCCGCTTTGCATCATCAGAGCTGTATTCGGCAGTCTGTACGATCGTCGATAATCTGCGCGATGTCGCCCACAAGCAGTCCACCATGGCACATGAGACAATGTCGGTGGCCGGTGCGGCCGATTCGGGCGGCAGCTCGTTCGTGGATGACCTGCGTCGCGGCTTGTCATCCGTTACCTCGGTTCTGGCCGTATGCGCCAGAACCGGGAACGAAATGGGGATCACAATGCGGAATGTGGCTGCCACGATCCAGCAGATAACCGGTTTTGTCGGCGATATTGAATTCATAGGATCCGAAATCGACTTGATCGCTCTCAACTCACAGGTGAAAGCTGCGCTTACCGGGCGTGAGGGGGCCGCCCTGGGAGTACTGGCCGAAGCGATCAAACGCTTGTCGGATGAAGCGGTCAGACAGACCGCCTCGGTATCCGCCACCCTGACCGACATCCAGACCGCAACCATACATCTTTCGGATGAGACCGACACAGACGACTCCGGTCCCGATGCGCACATTGCAAACATGGGGGCCGAGCTTGATAATATTCTGAAGACCCTGGGCGAGATGAACAATGATCTCTTCTCCCTGTTGGCTGCCCTGGGAGACAGGGTCGGTTCGCTGACTCAGGACGTCGAACAGGCTACCGTCGGGATCGATGTCCACGAACGCACCAGGGCGATGGCTGCCGACGTACTTGCCACGCTTGAACAGATCGTTGCCCAGGCACGCCTGATTGAGCCGGCCAGCAGCGAATTCAAACAGAATCTGCTTCACATGGAGAAGCGTTATACCATGGAGAGCGAGCGGCATATCCATGAAGCGCTTGCCCGTAAACGCAGCGGCCAGGCAGCGATTGCCGTGCAAAGCGTTGCGAAGTCCGGTCCGGCTGCCGATTCTGAATTCGGAGATAATGTAGATCTTTTTTAAGGAGCCCCCTATGCCACTTAACAGTTCTGTTCGTGAAAACGGCGAAATAATAATCACCAGCGGTGATCGCCTGACGATAGAAAACGCGGCCGATTTTGCCCGGCTTACCCGCGAAGCTCTGGAAGCGTCCCACCTCGTAGCAGTTGAATTTGAACCGGGGGTTGAACTGGACATCACCGGCGTGCAGATTCTCTGTTCAGCCTGCAAATGCGCCGCAAACAGCGGAAAAATATTCACGTATCACGGCCGGCAACCACAGGCTCTGGCCGATATTATTTCAACCTGCGGCGCCGAACGACATGCGGTTTGTAAACACAATAACGACTCAACCTGTATCTGGTTTGGAGGAGCAAGCTAATGGCAAAACTGATTATGACGGCCGACGACTCGGCCAGTGTCCGGCAAATGGTGGCATTTACCCTGAAGCAGAACGGGTACGACGTTGTTGAGGCGGTTGACGGCAAGGACGCCCTGAACAAACTGAATGTCCAGAAGGTTGACATGCTGCTGACCGACCTTAATATGCCCAACATGGATGGTATCGGGCTCATCAAAGGTGTACGCGCCGGAACCTTGAACAAATTCATCCCGATTGTCATGCTGACAACCGAATCACAGGATTCAAGAAAAGCGGAAGGAAAAACCGCCGGAGCCACCGGCTGGATCGTTAAACCCTTCAAGCCTGAACAGTTGATAGCGGTGATCAAGAAAGTACTGGGGTGAAACGGGGGAAAAGCAAGGGGCAAGGGGCAAGGAGAAGCAAGGAGAAGCATGGAATGTCTGGATTTAAAAATCTGGGTGTGTGGCAGAAAAGTTATGACCTTACTCTTGAAATTTACCGGCTATCCAAAAATTTTCCTCAGGACGAACGGTTTGGTATTACTTCTCAGATACGTCGCGCTGCATATTCGGTCCCAGCAAATATTTCTGAAGGATATGAACGCAATTACCGCAAAGAATATCTACAGTTTCTTCATGTTGCAAAAGGTTCGCTCGGTGAAATTGAAACATTTCTGATGCTCAGTAACGACTTGGGATACCTGACAATAGATGATTACAATAAACTGGAACTTCAACGGGCTGAAATAGGAAAAATGCTCAAGGGCTTGATTTCATCGCTTTCAAAAACCCTTGCTCCTTGACCCTTGCCCCTTGACCCTGAGGTAATAACCATGATGGAACAAGCCATTGCAACGTATCGTGAGGAGGCCGGAGAACTGCTGGCCGAACTGGAAACATCCCTGCTTGAGCTGGAAGAAACGCCTGATGACAACGACCTGATCAACCGCGTCTTCCGGGCCATGCACACCATCAAGGGTTCAGGCGCCATGTTCGGCTTCGATGAAATCGCCTCCTTTACCCACGAAGTCGAAACCGTCTTCGACATGGTGCGCAATGGCAAAATGACTGTCACCAAGCGACTTCTGGATCTGACACTCAAATCGCGCGATCACATTTCGTATCTGCTCAGTTGCCAGATCGGCGAAGAGGTTGACCGGAGCGACGGAGATGAAATAATCGCCGGTCTGCGCCAACTGGTGCCGCAGATGGAAATGCCCCAGAGGGGTTCCAGCGAGGTGCCTTCCATAAATCTTCCGGCGGTCTCGGAAGATGAACTGGCCAGAGAGAATACCTGGCGCATCCGCTTCCGTCCTGTGCCCAATATCCTCATGTGCGGAACCAACCCCGTTTCCCTGATAAACGAATTGCGTGGTCTGGGAACTGCCCATGTTGTAGCCCAATTCGACGAAATCCCGCTTCTGGATGATCTGACGCCGGAAAACTGTTACATCTACTGGGACGTCATCCTGACCAGCTCCCGCGGTGAAGACGCCATCAAGGATGTCTTCATCTTTGTCGAGGACGACTGTGACATCAGGATCGAACTGATCGACAGAAGCGGTTTGATAGACAAGGAAGAAGGTTACAAAAAACTGGGCGACATCCTGGTCGAGCGTGGCGATCTCTCGCCGGTCGAGATGCAGAAAGTCCTGATGATGCAGAAGCGCTTTGGTGAACTGCTGGTGGAGCAGGGCATCGTCTCGCCTGAAAAGGTTCAATCCGCTCTGGTGGAACAGCAGCACGTAAAAAGTGTCCGCAAAGAGCGCGGCGAAGCCCAGCCGCCGCAGGAAGCCGCCGCCAGCATTCGCGTCCCGGCCGAACGACTGGACCAGCTGATCAACCTGGTAGGTGAAATGGTAACGGTCCAGGCCCACCTCTCGCAGGTATCTCTGGCCGGAGGCGACTCCACCTTTATCGCCATATCCGAAGAGGTTGAGCGCCTGACCAACGAACTGCGCGACACCGCCCTCAACATCCGCATGTTGCCGATCGGCAGCACCTTCAGCAAATTCAAACGTCTGGTGCGCGACCTCTCCGGCGAACTCGGCAAAGAGATCGAAATGGTAACATTCGGCGCCGAAACCGAACTGGACAAAACCGTCATCGAAAAACTGAACGACCCGCTGGTGCATATTATTCGCAACAGCATAGATCACGGCATCGAAATGCCGGAAGCACGCAAGGCCGCCGGCAAACCGTCAGCAGGCACTGTCTACCTGGGCGCCGAACACTCCGGCGACTCGGTGCTCATCACCATCCGCGATGACGGCGCCGGCCTTGACCGGGATCGTATCAAGGCCAAGGCTGTCGAACGGGGATTGTTGTCTGCCAATGCCGATGTTCCTGACCGGGAAATATACTCCATGATCTTCGCCCCCGGTTTTTCGACCGCCGAAAAAGTAACCAGCGTTTCCGGGCGCGGCGTCGGGATGGACGTTGTCAAACGGGGCATTGAGGGGTTGCGCGGATCGATCGGGGTGGACAGCGTCAGGGGCACCGGCACGACCATCACCCTCAAAATCCCGCTGACACTGGCGATCATCGACAGTCTGCTGGTCAAGATAGGGAAAGATCACTTTGTGCTGCCGCTGGCGGCTATTGAGGAGTGCGTCGAACTGACCCGCGAAGATGTCACAAACTCGCATGGCCGCAATCTGGCCAATGTACGCGGCGTAATCGTCCCCTACATCCCGCTGCGACAGCATTTCTGCATCACTGACAGGCGCCCTGATATTGAGCAGATTGTGATTGCCGATATACACGGCACAAAGGTCGGTTTTGTGGTTGACCATGTGGTAGGAGAACACCAGACGGTCATCAAATCTCTCGGCAAGATGTACAAAGATGTCAAGGGGGTCTCCGGAGCCACAATTCTAGGTGATGGAACCGTGGCGCTGATCCTTGACATGGGGGTTTTATTGCAGGCGGTGGAGCAGTTGGAAAATGTTTGACAGCAGGGGCAAGTGAAGCAGGGTCAAGGGTCAAGGGTCAAGGAAAGTCAAAGACTTTGTAGATTTAACTTGCCCCTTGCTTCTCCTTGCCCCTTGCTTCTCCTTGACCCTTGCTTCTCCTTGACCCTTGACCCTGTTTTTTATCCCCCACCGACTTGCAAATCTGATTTTCTCTGTTAAACTCTTCTTGTTGTTACAAGCTAATGTGTCACAAACACATCTACAAAGGAGGAAGTATGCTCGCGAACATGAAAATCGGCAAGCGGATGGGATTGGGTTTCGGGTTGGTGTTATTATTGATGACCGCTCTGATCTGGGTCGGCATCTCTAAAATGAAACTGGTACAGGGGCATCTGGATCGAATCGTCAATGTTAACAATGTACGGCTGGATCTGGCCAATGATATGGACAACAATGTTGTTGCAGTGATGCTCAGTTTGCGTGATCTGGTACTTGAAAAAGAAAAAGGCAAGGATCAGGAGTATGTCACCCGGATCAATACTTCCCGCGAGAAGTACAACGAGGCCTTCAAGAAGGCTACCGATATGACTTCCAAGGAAGATAAGAAGGGGCATGATCTGATCGCCAAAATAACCGAGCTACAGAACACGGCCCGTCCTCTTAATACCAAGGTTATAGAGTTCGCACTGGCTGACAAGGATGCCGAAGCCCATACACTCCTGGTTAAAGAGGCTGCGCCCAGTACACAGAAATGGCGTGAAGCAGTCGATCAGTTTATGGACCATCAAAGCGAGCGCAACAAGATGCGATTCGAAGAGGCGACCAAGGACTTCCATGAAGCTCAGCTACTCATGTTCGTTCTGGGTGGGATCGCCTTACTGATTGGAATTGCAACAGCGGTGCTCATTACTAAAAGCATCGTCACACCCATCAACGAGGCGGTAGCTGTTGCCAATGCCCTGGCCACTGGTGACCTGACCATAACGGTCGAATCAAAGAGCACGGACGAAACCGGGCTGATGATGGCCGCCATCGCGAGCATGGTTGATAAGCTTAAGCATGTGGTAGGCGATGTCATGTCGGCTGCCGACAACGTTTCTTCCGGCAGTCAGCAGCTTTCCGCCACCGCGCAGCAGATGTCGCAGGGGGCCACCGAGCAGGCTGCCAGCGCCGAAGAGATCTCATCCAGCATGGAAGAGATGGCCTCCAGCATCCGTCAGAATACCGACAACGCGATGCAGACTGAAAAAATATCAATCAAAAGTTCGGTCGATGCCAAAGAAGGGGGCAAAGCTGTAACCGAAACAGTCTCCGCCATGAAACAGATTGCCGGCAAAATCTCCATCGTTGAGGAAATAGCCCGTCAGACCAACCTGCTGGCGCTGAACGCAGCCATTGAAGCGGCCAGGGCCGGTGAACACGGCAAAGGTTTCGCGGTGGTAGCCGCCGAGGTACGCAAACTGGCTGAACGGAGCCAGACGGCGGCCGGAGAGATATCGGAACTTTCCACCCGCAGCGTGGCGATTGCCGAACAGGCCGGAGAAATGCTGACCAAGATGGTGCCGGATATCCAGAAAACCTCCGAGCTGGTACAGGAAATCACCGCCTCCAGCAAAGAGCAGGATACCGGCGCCGAGCAGATCAACAAGGCCATCCAGCAGCTTGACCAGGTTATCCAGCAGAACGCATCGGCCAGCGAAGAGATGGCCTCCACCTCGGAAGAGCTCTCAAGTCAGGCCGAGCAGTTGAGCGATGCGGTGTCTTTCTTCAAAATTGACGGGAGCGGTCATTCACGCGTTTCCCGTCAACCGGCGGCCAGGCCGGGCAAAAAAGTGCAGATAGCCCATGCCGGTTTACGAGGAAAAACTGCACCGCTCAAGCGTACTTCTGGTGGCGGCATTAAACTTGAACTGGGAAACGCCGGTCCGGACCGTCTGGATGACGAGTTTGAGAAATATTAAAAATCAGGGTGATGAGGCAAGGTCAAGGGTCAAGTTGATTCAAAAACTTTTGACGTCCCCTTGCTTCTCCTTGACCCTTGACCCTATAAAAGGAGCCTGCCATGAGCGTAGCGGGAATTACAGAAACGGTTCAATATCTGACTTTCAAACTTTCTGACGAAATTTTTGCTCTGGACGTTGCCAAGGTTCGCGAGATTCTCGAAATCACCACTATTACCAAAGTCCCTCAGACCCCGGATTTCATGCGAGGCGTCATCAACCTGCGCGGCAGTGTTGTTCCGGTCATCGACATGCGCCTCAAATTCGGCATGAGCGAAACTGAGCAGACCGTCAACACCTGCATTATAGTTGTTGAGATCAACATGGATGGCGACAACACCATCCTGGGCGCTCTGGCTGATTCAGTCCAGGAGGTGGTCGAGATGGAGCCGGCGCATATTGAGGCGGCCCCGCATATCGGCACCAGGCTGAACGCCGACTTTATCAAGGGAATGGGCAAGGTCGACGGCCGTTTTGTGATGATACTGGATATCGACAAGGTGTTTTCTTCGGAAGAGCTGTCCGATCTGGGATAAAGCAGAATTAAGGAGCTTTACGTGGCAAATCCTCAAGACACTCAGAAACCTCACCTGCCGGCCACCTTGCGTGACCGGGAATTTCAGCGGTTCAGCAGTTTCATTTTCGATAATGTCGGCATCAAGATGCCACCAACCAAAAAAACCATGCTGGAGGCACGTCTTCAAAAACGACTCAAGGCTTTGGGCATCGGCTCTTTCGAAGAGTACGGAGATTTTGTATTCAGCCAGGAAGGGAGCGCCAGCGAGTTGGTGCATCTGATCGACGTAGTGACCACTAATAAAACCGATTTTTTTCGTGAGCCGGCTCATTTTGACTTTATGGTAAAGACTGCGTTGCCAGGCATCCTTCAGGAACGCGGAGACGTACTGCGTGATCCGGTACGTATCTGGAGCGCCGGCTGTTCTACCGGCGAAGAGCCCTACACACTGGCGATGGTGCTTTCCGAGTTTGCCGTTGGTCGTCCCGACTTTCGAGTCGCCATCACAGCCTCCGATATCTGCACGCAGGTGTTGCAGACAGCCAAGACAGCCATCTATCCCGAAGACAGGACTGATCCCATTCCGCTGAACCTGAAGAAAAAATACCTGATGAGAAGTCGCGATAAATCAAAATCACTGGTGCGCATCTCTCCCAAGGCGCGCTCTCTGGTCTCGTTCCGGCGGATCAACTTCATGGATGATGAGCTTGGCATTTCCGAAAAAATGGACATTATCTTTTGCCGCAACGTCGTGATCTATTTTGATAAACCGACCCAGCAGACCCTGATGCGGAAATTCCATCGCCAACTGCGGCCGGGCGGCTATCTTTTCATAGGTCACTCCGAGACTCTGAGCGGATTGGACGTGGATTTTAAAGCGGTAGCATCGACGGTGTACCGGAAAGAATAGGGTCAAGGAGAAGCAAGGGACAAGGTACAAGGAGTTTACATGAAAAAAATTACGGTACTTGTTATCGACGATTCGGCTCTGGTTCGCCAGACGTTGTGCGATATTCTCAATTCCGATCCCGAGATTGAGGTGATCGGCAGCGCTGCCGATCCGATCCTGGCCGCAGAACGGCTGAAGTCGGTTGTGCCCGATGTGATCACGCTGGATGTCGAAATGCCTCGCATGGATGGTCTGACCTTTCTCCAGAAGTTGATGAGTCAGCATCCGATACCGGTTGTGATGTGTTCCAGCCTCACTGAACGCGGCAACGAGACGGCACTTAAGGCGATGGAATATGGCGCTGTCGATATCATCACAAAGCCGAAGATGGGTACCAAACAGTTTATAGAAGAGTCCAGAATGCGGATATGCGATGCGGTCAAAGGTGCCGCTGCTGCCCGTTTGGGGCCTATGAGGGCAATGCGTACCATGAAGGAAGTTTCTCCCAAGTACACCGCCGACGTTATCATGGAAAAACCCAACATGAAGGCCATGATCCAGACCACCGAAAAAGTGGTTGTCGTCGGCGCATCAACCGGTGGCACCGAAGCTCTCAGGGTCTTCCTGGAGATGCTTCCTGAAGACACCCCCGGCATAGTCATCGTTCAGCATATGCCTGAAAACTTCACCGCCGCCTTTGCCAAACGTCTCGACTCCATCTGCCGCGTGACGGTCAAGGAGGCTCAGGATAACGATACGGTGGTTCGGGGCAGAGCACTGATTGCCCCCGGTAATCATCATATGCTGCTTAAGCGCAGCGGAGCCCGCTATTACGCCGAGATAAAGGATGGCCCTCTGGTATCGCGCCACAGACCTTCGGTTGATGTGCTGTTCCGCTCGGCCGCCCGCTACGCCGGAAAAAACGCCGTCGGCGTCATTATGACCGGCATGGGTGATGACGGTGCTCACGGCATGAAGGAGATGCATGACGCCGGCGCAGTCACCATCGCCCAGGATGAGGCCACCTGTGTGGTCTACGGTATGCCTCACGAAGCGGTCAAACTGGGTGGAGTCAACAAGATCATGCCTCTGCAGAATATTGCAGGAGAAGTATTGAGGCTTTGCAGTTAATTGAGGAGGTCACATGGCATCATCCCTTGACGAAGCATTTCAGCGCTCGAACCTTTCACAGTCCAACCAGATGGAGATGCTGACCTTCCGTCTGACGGATAATCAGCTCTATGGCATCAATGTTTTCAAGAT
>Ga0194037_1000131_pt1 | contig 54384 bp, 45 predicted proteins | sample JunL306m_MetaG_FD_148653 | JGI IMG/M metagenome (GOLD analysis project Ga0194037, IMG submission 148653) | Anoxic zone freshwater microbial communities from boreal shield lake in IISD Experimental Lakes Area, Ontario, Canada - Jun2016-L304-6m | ecosystem: Environmental > Aquatic > Freshwater >... | reverse complement strand
GGGCGGCTGTTGTGGATGGCGGGGTAATCAGCAGGGTGACCGGCTGGCCGGCGACGCTTCCTGCGGAGACGACAAGCCGCCCTGTAACGGTTGAGCTATCGCCGCTCCGGATTGTTTCCGCAGAGAACGACACGGACAGGCTGGTAGCGCTGCTGCCCGGGGAAAGTTGCAGCATAACTGTAGTCTGGACAGGTTTTGTCCCGTTGTCTGAGGCGTCCACCGCCCGGGCACTGATAGTGTAGCTGCGCCCGGCCAGCCAGGCTGCGCTGCCGGTGTTCAGCGTCCACGCAGTGGTGCCGGAGGCCGTGAGCCAGACAGATGTGGGTGAGAAGGTTCCGTTGGGCTGGAGATAGTAGCTGCCGTCCGTCACCTGCAGCATTACCCGGGCAAGCCCACTGCCCGAGGCTGTGCCGGAGATGGCCGGCAGGGCCGCTACCGTGGCTCCATTGACATTGAGCGGACTGCTCAGGGTCAGGTTCAACGTGGTGGCCGGTGCAACCGTAATAGTGATTCCATGACCGGCATCGGGTGGAATACCGTTAGTCGCGCTGATGATGACCGGATAGCGCCCCACATCACGAGCCGCCGGTGTGCCACTCAGAGTGCCGTTCAGCGGATCAATGACGAGCCACTCAAGGTTACTCTCCTTGATAGAGAACAGTGGCGTTGGCCATCCACCACCGCTCAGAGAATACATGGATGTTTCGCCGACAGTAAAAAAGAGCTCTTTTGCCCCCGTTATTGTCGGAACAGTGCTTGAGAAGGATTTTAAAACCCCCTGTACCGTGCCGATATAGAGGGAATGGCTGTTAGCGGGATCGATTGCCAGAGAATAGATCGGTTGGCTGGCCAAACCGGAACTGAAGGGGGACCATAATTTTCCGCCATCAACCGATTTGTACACCACCCCCTGGTCTGTGCCGGCATAGACAATCTGGCTGCTGGATGGATCAACGAGCAGAGATTGGACGGTTCGATAATTTTGATCGGAAAACGTGGCAATACCGTTATTGACCGCCTGCCAGCTGCTTCCGCCATTCTCTGATTTGAACACACCGCCATTCAGTGTTCCGATATAGATGGTCTGACTGTCGGCCGGATCGATTACTATGACACGTACAGGATAGAGATTGGTCATGCCGCCATTGCACTCAAGCCAGGAAGCACCGCTGTCACTGGATTTGAACAGACCGCCGCCGGGAGTGCCGGCGTAAACAATCCGGCTGTTGAGAGGATCAATGGCCAGGGAAGAGATGGTGGCCGAATTCATGGCCGAGCCGATGGGACTCCAGCTTGATCCTCCATCATTTGACTTGAACAGTCCGTTCCCTTCAGTGGCGACGTACATCGTAAGACTGTCGCCAGGAGCTATAACCACAGCATTTACATCCACCGTACCCCAAAAGGAGCTCATGCCGCTGTTCGCTGCCGCCCAGGACGATCCGCCATTCAGAGAGCGGAACAGCCCTCCTCTGTGGGTGCCGGCATACACAACCTTGCTGTTGTCCGGCCTGACTGCTACAGCACGCACATCCCTGGCCGCCAGGCCGCTACCGACCTCTGCCCAGGTTGTACCACCATTGGTGGACTTGAATACGCCGGCAGCACTTTTTACGGCACTACCGGCGTATATGATCAGACTGTCGGCAGGATCAATAGTTAAAGCCTGGATCGTGGTGCTGCTCAAACCGTTGTTGACACTCTGCCACGCTGCCGATCCATTAACACTTTTGAACACCCCGCTGGCGTACAATCCCACATAGAGGGTCTGTTTATTGATCGGATCAAGCACTATGGACTGAGCATAAGTATTGGCCACGCCGCTACCGGCCGGGGTCCAGGAGGCTCCGCCGTTAGGGGAAGTAAAGATGCCGTAACCGTAGGTTGCAACATAGATGACCTGGCCGTTTCCCGGAACCATGACGATGGCGCTTACCCACTTACCTGTCATACCATTATTAACCAAACTCCAGGAAGCCGCCCCATTGACGGACCTGAACAGACCGCATGCATAGCTGCCGGCATAAATGGTCTGGTGGTTGTCCGGATCGACAGCTAGAGAAGTAATTGCCAATGCCTCTGCCATGGGAAAATTGTTGGTTACGTCACTCCAGGAGTTGCCGCTGTCCGAAGATTTAAAAATTTTGGGATCAGAACCGCTGAGCCCGGCATAAATGATCCGGCTGTCTACCGGATCGATAGCCAAAGTCGGGATCACGCCATTAGCAAGGCCGCCAATAGTGTGGGCGACTGTCCAATCAGCGCCGCCGTTAACCGACTTGAATACTCCACCGCCATAGGTTCCGGCATAGAGCAGCTGACTGTTGTTCGGGTCAATGATGAGGCAGTTTATGTTGTCGGGAAACAGCCCGTTGTTGATTGCAGACCATGAGTCACCACCGTTGCCTGACTTGTAGATCCCTGCGCCATAGGTCGCCGCATAGATGATCTGACTGTTGCGGGGATCAACTACCAGGGCATGAATCGGTATTATTGGCAGGCCGTTATTGCTTTCACGCCAGTAAGCGCCCCCATTTGTTGATTTAAACACACCGGCGTCATCAGTGCCGGCATAGATGATCTGGCTTTCGCTGCCGTCAATGGCCAGGCTGTTTATTGTGCTGGCATAGGGGCCTATCTGTTGCCAATGGCTCTCTGCAAACGCCGGAACCACCAGCAACAGGTATGCCATGACACTCATGATTACTCTTGCTGTTACCCGCCCCGTCATATGTATTCTATCCTCCAACCCTGGTTTTCTTCGCCCTAAAATCCGTCCCACGGCTGGGAGCCTGTGGTGTATATAACCGTTTTGCCGTCACTATTAACAAGCTGGCAGATGTAGCTCGCGCTGCTGCTGTTCTGGGTTATCGTGATAACACCATAGTTGGAAGCGCTATCCTGTACGGTCATGGTGCCGCTCAAGTTGGTTGTGTAGGCCCGATTTATGGTCCCCTTGCTGACCGTCACGTAACCATATTCGCTCATGTAGAAACGTGCTTCGGTGGCGGGGGTCAGTTGGGTGGGACCTACTGCGATATCTGCGGCTATGCCGCTGCTGTTCATGGTGTAGATGACACCATAGTTCTGTAAGCGGCGATAACGGGGAGGTTCAGTGCTTATGTTCAAGAGATCAAGGGTATCAAAACTGATAGTATTTTTGAAAAAAGAATTTTCACTCACAAAGCTTGCCGTGCCATTAAAGATCAACAAATTACTCAGGTTTAAATTTGTAAAAACTATAGTCCCTTTCACAATCTCAAGTGTCGGGGCAGTCATGGTCACAACCGTTTTTCCATTGAAAACTATGCCGTCTTTGTAATCGGTGAAGTTGCTGTACTCGGTAGTCACGACATACTGGGTCGAGGTTGCGGTTACAGGAGTTATCGTAACTTTTTTTGTTCCTGAAACGGCGCCATTCAGGATAAAGCTGGAGGCAGAAGAGAGAAAATAGTATTGAAAATCAATGTAGGTAGGCAACAAGGCAAACATGAATGCGGATTTTGTATTGTGGTATGCACCGCTGGTCACAGCATCCAGATTGGTTTGGCTCAGGATCAACTTTGTTGCAGGGCCCTGATAGGAAGTCGGTATGATCGTTACGGTGGCACTTTTGACGGTCGAGATCGATCCGGTCGAGTTTTTTACCCAGGCATACAACGTTTTGGATCCTGTTGAAGTAAAGGTAAAACTCGCCGGAGCGGAAGTAGTCCAACCTGCCGCCGTGGCGCCTGGTGTTGTGGAACTCTCGGATACATAATAACCGGTGGCATCCCGGGAAGCGGTGAAGCTGCTGATTGTAACAGTCAGGGATGTAGACAGTGACGGTAATGTGAATGCGGTAATCGTTGGACCTGCCAATGTGCTGCTCGTGGTTGTTATTCCTGTTCCGTATACCCTGTCTCTCCATTCCGTCTCACCCTGAATATGCCATGTAGTGTCCGGTTCTGTATGGAGCAAAGCACCTCCCGGCGCCACCGAAAGGCCGTTCATCGGCATCAGGTAGATCTGACCGGTAAGCTGGTTCCACCATAACAGGTCGGCCTTGTTGTCGCTGTTGTAAGTGCCGACGCTTACTATCTCCCAATTGGTGTTTGGTTCGGTGTACATCATCGCACCATTCGTGACAGCCGAACCGTTGGTCTGCATGCCGTAGACCTGCCCGGTTGTCCGGTTGTGCCAGATTATGTCCGCCTTGCCGTCACCATCCAGATCGCCCGCTCCGGCTATGCGCCAGTCGGTATTCGGTTCGGTCCAAATCAAATTGGCGGTGGATGCACCTGTTCCGTTGGTCTGGCCGATGGCGACCTGACCGGTCGAGCTGTTCCACCAGAGCAGTTCCGCTTTGCCGTTGCCGTTGAAGTCGGCGACTGCAACTATCTTCCAGTTTGTGTTCGGTTCGGTGTAGATCAGTCCACCACCGACTATTGATGTTCCATTTATCAGCATAGCGTAGACTTGACCGGTTGTGCTGTTCCACCAGATCAGATCGGTTTTGCCATCTCCGTTTATCTCCCCGGTAGCAACTATTTTCCAGGCCGTGTTAGGTTCGGTATAGATGGCGGCACCTGATTTTACTGCCATGGGACTTGTCATGAACATGATGTAGACTTGTCCGGTGCTGCTGTTCCGCCAGACAAGATCTCTGACGCCATCGCCGTCAAAATCCCCCTGCCCGACAATTGACCAGGCGGTGTTTCCTTCCTGCCAGAATTGAGAGCCTCCGGTGATGCTGTTTCCGTTGGTGGTCATACCGTATACTTTGCCGTCACCCTGATGCTGCCAGATAATGGGGAGGATGGCTGTCGGGGTCGATGTCAGCCAGCTAACTGTTTTTTTAAATAGTTTGCCGATTTCCACCAGTCCTGCTGCATCAGCAATGATTATATCCGAAGCATAGATGTTGTAGTTCTGGCTTGCAACCTTGCCATACTGGTCTTGATAAATAACGAAGGCATCATTTCCATTGTAGGTCATGAGCGGTATGGCGAAACTCTTGGCTTTAGTGTTGTCAATATCCTTCAAATAGACAAACGATGCCACAGTACCATACTGGCCACCTAGCAGTGCATTAAGGTTGTATACCGGCACAACTGTTGAGTTTATGGTTGAAAATCCATTATCGGAACTTGGCATAAGTCCTATGAGGTTGTAGTAGTCATCATTGTTGTATTTCCCACCGCTGCTGTAATAGTTATACGCAAGATCATCACCGATGAAGTAGAGCGGTTTACCGGTCTTGTGATAACTGACGAGATCGTTGATGAGAGAGGCCGGAACATTCTCCGTCCATCCCATGTCATTAAATAAAACCAGATCATAATTCTGCATTGTCACGAGCGGGGTCGCAAAGCCGTAAACGATTTCGGTTGACATGCCAATCTCGGTCAGATAACCGGCGATAGTGGCGGCTTCCGACTCAAAGTACTGGCGAAATTGAGGTTGCTCGTTATAGTCTCTGACGATTAGCAACGCCTTCTTGGCGGTTGCAGACTGGACATTGGACTGGCAACCCGCAGTAGATCCGCCATTGATTCCAGAACAGGTCCAGCTCCATGGACCATTGCCGGAAACTGCAGATGCGTCTCCGGTAGCACAAAGGTTTGCAGTCGGCGCGACGGTGAATGTCTGGCCGTTGCTGCTGCCACAGGAACCGTTGACAGGTGCAAGGTTGAACACCGCCTCGACAATCTTCGCCTCATTCATCGTCACCGTACATATTCCCGTACCGCTGCATGCGCCGCTCCATCCGTCAAAGGTGCTGCCGCCGGCCGGAGTCGCAGACAAGACAACCGATGTGCCACTGATATAATTGGTTGAACATACTTTGCCGCAACTTATACCTGCAGGGCTGCTGGTAATACTCCCACTGCCGGTGCCGGACTTTTGTGCGGAAAGGAGATATATGTCAGAGCTGGAACCAGTTGTATAATAGATGGTGCCGTTCCATGTATATTGGTTGCTGCTGGTAAAGCCGCTGAAGTTATAGGCTGTCGCTATACCTAATGTCAAATTCGCGTCACCGGTTGCGTATGAACCGGACCCGGGGCTGAATACTAACGATGTTGTGCCGTCAGCAGGTGTTATAAAAATACCGCAGGTCTGTCCGGCCGGAATTGTCAGGCCCGAGACGGTTACATGGGATGCAGTTCCTGCTCCGGCACTGGTTACTGAGTAAGAGTTCAATAGCGTCCACGCGCTCTGGCTCGTCTCGGATCCGATATATGTGCCACTTTTGTAATAGATTTTTACGGGGACCACCACTCCGGCTTTCGAGTTGATATTCAGGTCAAAACCGGTAATCGACAAGCCGGTGCTCAAAGCTTTCACATCAAACATGTTGCCGCCGCCAATGGTACTCAAATAGTACGTGCCGGCAAATGTGGTAGTAATGCTGCTGCTGGCGTCTTTTGTCCGCATCAGACCGGTCATATTCCCGGTGGTAGTGTGACTATTCTCGGTGAAACGTGAATTTGGCCAGGCTGTACCGATCGTAATGGCCCTATCCTGAGCGGTGCCGGAGCAGGGTATGACCGCGCCTGACGAGTTGTAGCAGGCAGTCTGGCCGATCTGGGGCACAGGCCCAGGAGGTGTCGCAGCATGGGAAAGTGGGATGGTGAATTGGGAATAGATAATCGTGAAAATGAACAGCGTGATGAACAGGTGTTTCATTGCGTGGTTCCTCCTGATGAAATCCAATGAAAAAGCGGTTTTGTGTCCGCGTGCCAAGGGTAGTGCACGCCCCATATAAATACCCTGACAAGGCATTTTTGTCCACTCTGATATGAATCCGTTATGCTTTGGAAGCCTCCATCCTCCTCGCAAAATCCACAAAAATTGCTTTGACGGCGGCTTATTCAGGGTGGTATGGTCAACGCTCGAAAAAGCGGATTCCCGGTACTATTCCTTCAACAATTAGTGTCCGATTTTCCGGAATGAAACGCTTTCGTCAAACCATTCCACGCATGGGGATGCAGTGTCCGACAACCTCACTAACAATCAGTCCTCTCTAATCCTGATCGGCAAGGCTGTGGCTGCTGTAGCAATTGAGCTGAGCATTGCCCGCCGCAACTGGATCGCCTACCCTCCCGGTCATCCGGTGATCGAAACATCTCTGAAAAAGCTGCTTACCGCCTGCTGCAATCTGCTGCGGCAGCAGTCGCCCGTCCAGATCGGCGTTACGCGTGATGGGCTGCTATTAGGCGAGAATTTTGTAGAAAAGGGGAATATCGTCTGCCGTACTGTGGCCACGGTATTCTTTGAGCGCGGCGCAGGCACGCTGCTTGTGCGGCATGAACCTGCCCCGGAAGAGTTGAGGGCTCTGCTGCGTCTGCTCACCATGAAGCGCGAAGAGATACTGGGAGAGGGGGGCATTGAAGCACTGTGGAAGGCCCTTGCCATATCTTTCCTGGAAGTACATGGAATACGATACGACCGCTTCAGTGGTACAGAGGAATCCGTTATCTCCCCAGGCAACCCGGACGGTGGCGACACAGCGGAGGCAGGCAGCACGTGGGAACGCTTTGTCCGCCTGATGATGCTGGGGGATGCTGGATTTGAAGGCGCCGATACTGCGGATGATATTCGCCCCGAAATGCTGGCGGCATACCTTAATGACCGTTTTGCTCAACATATGGGTGCCGGTGGCGCTCTTTCCTCCAGTGCGCTCAGAAACTCATGTGATCTTATGCGGGAAATACTGAGCGACCGCGCACTCCAGGATACAGCTACCGAAGGTCAACCGGTCGCGACAGACGAACGTACCGGATCTCCCGGGTCAAGTGGACAGGCTGGCCTGCGCAGCTTCATTGCCGCCCTTGACCCTGCCCTGCGCCGTCACATTCTGGACGGTTTCTGCGAAACAACTGATGATGCCGACAGTGGTGAGGCAGAAGAGTTTTTCCGTTGTCTGGGACCTGAAATGCTGCAGAGCGCCTATGCCACTGCTGAGGAGTATTCCGCTGCCCCCCCCCTGTTACAGAGCATTCTCCGTAAACTGGCGCCCCATATGGTAGATGTCTACGAGACAGCCACCCCACAGGACGAGATCCGCGACAAGGTGCGCGTCCTGTTGCAGGAACATCTCCAGGAGGCATATATTCCGGATGACTACCTGCAGGGTCTGAAGGACCTGTTGGCTGAAAACCCGCTGCCTCAGATAGAAAATAGCCGGCTGGAGGTGCTGATGTCCAGTGTCGAACCGGCTGCAGTGGAGATTCACGGCAGCGAAATCATCATGCAGCTTGTGGTTACTGATCCTGACGTTGAAAATACCCAACTGCTGATCAGCAATCTGGCTGACATGTGCGGCCAGTTTCTGGTGCTGGGTGATTACGGCCAGGTACTGAAGATACTCAGACAGGCCGCTGCTTCCGGAGTTGCTCCCCATGTGCGGATGGCGCTGCGGGATGCTTTCAGTCGCCGGGAATTTCTGGATGAGATTCTCTCCGGTTTAACCGTGTGGGGGAAACCGAAATACGACCAGGTTACGCTGCTGATCCGGGTCATCGGCAAGCCGTTTATTGAGCCGCTTCTCGATCGTCTGGCAGAAGAAGACAAGATGTCGCTAAGACGTTTCATGATGGATCGGCTGCTGGCCTTCGGTGATGCCGCCAGGCCGGCTCTGGTGGCGCGTCTTGCCGACCGGCGCTGGTTTGTGCTCAGAAACATCATCATCATGCTGCGCACTCTGGCGCCGGGCCAGGAGGTTGAAGCCCTGCGCCCTCTGCTGAAACACGCCAATCAGAAGGTGCGTCAGGAGGTGGTCAGATCCCTGTTACTGGCGGGAGACCCGATTGCCCAGCGGCAGGTATTGCGGGATCTCGACTCAAGTGACCGTGAAACTCAACTGGCTGCTCTTCATATGGCAGGAAGGTCATGTACCACCGAGATGGCATGGAAACTGGCCAAAATGCTATCAGCCGGTGGCTACACGCAGCCTGAATATGAACTCAAGTTGGCCTGCGTGCAGGCGCTTGCAGAAATCGGGAAACCGGAGGTGCTGCCGGAACTGGGTAAGGTGCTGGGGGCACGCAGTCTGCTCGCCTACAAAGTTCTGATCCGGCTCAAGCTTGACATTGTCAAATCATTGGAACGGTATCCCACCGATGCTGCCCTGCCCTTGCTTGAACAGCTCGTCACCGGAAGAGGCGAGCTGTCTGACCAGGCGGCAGAGTCACTGAAAAACCTGCGGAGCAGGCCGTCATGAGTGACGTTTCGATATCTCACGAAATTAATGAATTCATTCGCCATCTGCTTTCGGCTGTGGCTGCCGCCGGTCTGTACGGCATGAACCATCAGCAGGTGACGCGGTTGACCGATGTGGCCCACGCCAGCCTTGCCCGAACCCTGGCCCTGCGATCTGACATCGCCATGCTTGAGGTTGATGGTGAACTGATCATTGATGGTGAACCGCAACCGTTCTCCATGGTACTTGACAGATTTGCCCAATACCTGCGGGGCAACGGAATCGGCCACCTCCGTTTTCTGGCCGGCGGAGCGCGCCCGGAATTCAACAGGTTTATTGCTGCGTTGGCACATCAACCTGGCATGGCCGAACTGGGCTCAAGTGAGTTTATTCGTGTCGGTCGGCTGGATATGCCCGAGCACGGCGATGAATCCGGCAGAGCCGGTACCGGGGGCATCGGCACAAAGCGTCTCGATCTTCGTGAACTACCGGGAGTAGAACTGGCGAGATTGACGGAAGTATACGAAGCGGTTAATCGCAAAGAGAGGTTCAAGCCCAGCGGTGTTACGGCAACAGTCGCTGAGCTGGTGGAGGCTTTCAATCGTGAAGGAGAGGCCATTTTGATGCTGGCGGCCCTGAGGGAACAGGATGAGTACACCTTCACCCATGCTGCCAACGTCTGTATCCTGACCATGGCCCAGGCAATATCCCTGGGCATACAGGGACAGTTGCTGAACGACATCGGCATGGCCGCCATGTTGCACGATATCGGCAAGATGTTTGTTCCTGAAGAGATTCTGACCAAACCCGGAAAACTGACTGAAGAGGAGATCAAACTGATGAGGTTGCATCCGGTCAAAGGGGGGCGCTATCTGATGGAAACTTCGGGTATCCCGCAACTAGCAGGCATTGTGGCCTACGAACACCATATGTTTGAAAATTCAGGAGGCTACCCGGCGGCGCCCTCCGGGTGGAAGTTGAATCTTGCCAGCCAGATGACTACTATTGCGGATGTCTTTGACGCCATGCGCACAAGACGCTCCTACAAGGAGCCACTTTCACCACGAAAAATCGCCAACATGCTGCTTGAAAAAGCCGGCAAAGAATTCAATCCACAGCTGGTCACAAACTTCCTTCATCTTTTAGCGCGCCTGAAAAAACTCTGATACTTAATCACAAAGGAGATGTAGCCATGAAAAAAATTGTACTCGCGATTCTGTCCGCCCTGGCCATACCAACTTCCAGCTTTGCCGGTGACTCTATGCGGGAAGGATACTGGGAGATGATCACCACTATGGAAATGCCCGGTATGCCTGTGAAGATGGAGCCTACCAGGATGAAACACTGCTTCAGTAAGGAAGATGTTAAAGATCAGAAAAGAACGATCTCTACAGACAAAAACTGTACTGTAACCGATTTGAAACAGTCCGGCAATAAAGTCAGCTGGAAGATGAAGTGTACCGGTAAAAGCGCCGGCGAATTCAGCGGTGAGACGGTTTACAAGGGAGATGCCTTCGATTCGACCATGAAGATGCAGACGCAGGGGCGAACCATGAATATGAAGGTGCATGCGCAGCGTCTGGGGAATTGCCCGTAAATTTTACGCCTGAAAGAAACGCCATCCTATACGGAGGGATGAATATTCCCCTTCAAAAAATCCTGGTAATTTGTGGCCAGACGGCATCCGGTAAGAGTGAGCTGGCGCTGCGTCTTGCCCGCGAACTTGATGCCGAAATCGTCAGCGCCGATTCGATGCAGGTCTATCGAGGCCTGAATATCGGCACAGCAAAGCCGACCTTGCAGCAACGTGCTGAAATTCCACATCACTTGATCGATATGATCGACCCTGACCAATTGTTTTCAGCCGCTGATTTTGCGGATGCCGCTGATGATGCTATCAGAGATGTCTGGTCAAGGGGTAAGCGGGTCATCGTGGCGGGGGGGACAGGACTCTATATCCGGGCACTGCTGAAAGGGCTGGTGGATTCTCCCAGTGGCGCCGGTACGATACGCGCCGAGCTGCAGCAGGAGGCAGGCAGGATTGGCAACGAGGCCATGCTGGAGCGCTTGAGACTGGTAGATCCGGAACTTGCTGCCGGTCTTCATCCCAATAATCTGGTGCGTATTATTCGTGCCCTGGAGGTACAGCAACTGACCGGTATTCCACTCTCCAGCCACCAGCGGGAACATGCCTTTGCAGTCAGACGCTACGAATGTATGCAGATCGGTATTTCGATCGAGCGGAGCAGACTGTACAGGCACATTGATGAGCGAGTCGACCGGATGTTGACCGAAGGACTCATGGATGAGGTAAGAGGGCTTCTGTCGTCCGGATTCAGTCGCGAATTAAAGTCTATGCACTCAATTGGATACAAGGAGGCCGTTGCCTGTCTGAGTGGAGAGCTCTGTCTGGAAGAGGCTGTCCGTCTGATCAAACGTGATACGCGGCGCTATGCAAAGCGTCAGCTTACCTGGTTTAATGCTGATCCGGATATATTATGGTTTGAATATCCGGAAAAGTTTGGTACTCTTTTAAAGGATGTAATTGATTTTTTTTGAACCACAGGAGGCGTAAATACTATGGCCAAGGCACCCTTTAACATTCAGGATCAGTATCTGAATCAGGCACGCAAGGAGAGGATCCGGGTGGTGGCGATCATGATGTCGGGCGACAAGCTGGAAGGTTTCATCAAGTCGTTTGACAACTTCTCGGTACTGCTTGACTCTAACGGTGATATCCTGATTTACAAACATGCTATCTCCACCATCACCTCGGCGGATGGCTCATTCCGGTTGCACCAGTAGTCCCGCTTACACAAAGATCCGGGATTGTTTAATCCCGGATCTTTGTGCCGACCAAGTATTACCAACTCCGAGTGACATAGGGAGGATTGATGGCTGGCCTGCTTATTGCTGCCGTTGTTCCCGGTTCGATTGCAGACCAATTGGAAGTGATGGCCGGAGATAGGTTGCTGGCCGCAAACGGACAACGACTGCGTGATATCATTGATTACAGTTACTGTGTATCCTCGGATTTCCAGGTGCTGTTGGTGATTGAAAAACCGGGTGGTGAATTATGGGAGCTGGAGGTAGAACGCGAGCCGGGAGAGTCAATCGGTTTACAGTTTTTCCCACCGGAACCGGCCCGCTGCTCCAACAACTGTATATTCTGCTTTGTCCATCAACTCCCCGGAGGCCTGAGGAAACCTCTTTATGTCAAGGACGAAGATTATCGCCTCTCCTTTTTAAACGGTAATTACGTTACCCTTGCGAACCTTAAAAGCTCCGAGTTGTCGCGAATCATCGAACAGCGCCTCTCCCCTCTGTATATTTCAGTTCATGCCACCAATCCGGACCTTCGGGAGCGTTTACTCGGGAAATCCGGCATCCCCTTTATTCTGGAACAGTTGCAGAGACTGGCGGCTGCCCGGATTGTACTCCACACACAGATTGTACTCTGCCCCGGGCTGAATGACGGGGAAGAGTTGCAGCGCACGGTAACCGAACTGGCAGAGCTCTATCCGGCGGTACAGTCATTGGCGATCGTTCCGCTGGGTCTCACCGCTCATCGCCGAAAATTACCGCAGTTGAAGCCGGTTGATAGTGACTATGCGCGGGAATTCATTTCAGATTGGCACCCAAAGGCAAAGATGCTGCGCCGAAAACTGCGGCAGCCGTTTCTTTTCATCGCGGATGAATTTTACATCAAGGCAGGTTTTCCATTCCCCTCCATAAAAGAGTACGGAGATTTTCCTCAGATTGAAAACGGAGTCGGCATGGTGCCGCTCTTCATAAAGGATGCTGCTCGGGTGGTGCGAAGAGCGCGATCAATCGGAAAATTCCGGGCCACTGTTGTTACCGGTGTCTCGTCATATGGATTTGTGGCGGAATTTCTGGACAGCTTGAGCCGGAAAACCGGCCTCGATCTCGTACCGCTGGCGGTCGAGAACCGTCTCTTCGGGTCATCTGTTACCGTGAGCGGTCTGGTGTCCGGCAGAGATATAATCGCTGGGCTGGCTGGTCGCGAAACAGGTTTGGCACTGCTCGTGCCGGATGTCATGCTGAAAGAAGGGGAAGCAATTTTTCTGGATGATGTCTCTCTGGAGGAACTGGAACAGCGTCTGGAGTGCCGGGTAATCGTCTTTGACTCAACTCCGGGAGGGTACTACCAGGCTGTGATCGGCCTCAACCCAAAATCAGTCAATGTGTAAAAAGCCGTCTGGTGACGGCTTTCGTTTGGCAGGCTGAATTCAGCGACTGCTATTTTCTGTTCGTCATGCGGTGCTTCATGCGACCACCCATGGATGCCATCTGATGCCTCTGGAGAGCACCCAGACTTTCCAGGTGAAACTGAAACCATACATCACCATACGCTCGCATTTTCATCTTTTTACCCTGTTCGAGACACTCCAGGTTATCCTTGAGTTTTTCATCGCCCGGCAGTTTTTTCAGCCCCTTAGCAATGATCTCTTTGGCTTTGCCGGTATCGCCGTTCTCGTTCAGGCAGAAAGCATACAGGCTCCAGAGCAGTGATTCCTTGCCGTTCCACTGGACAGCCCGCTCAAAGGTGCTGACCATCTTGTCCGGCTTCTGGCGTTTCATGTACGAAACAGCCAGCATTCCCAGTGCGGCCCAGTTTTTAAAGAATGATTTTTCCAGATACGGAAAGGCGTTGGAGAAATCGCGCTTCATATAGTAGATCATGCCAATCTGTGAGTTTAGCTGTCCATCCACAAAAAACTGCCATTTGCCGTACTGCAGGGCATCTTTCAGTTCGCGAACGGCTTTCTCAAAACGGGGAGGCTGGGCTTGAAGATCCTTACCGGCGGTCTCGATGGCGACCATGACCTTTTTCATGCTGATGCGCGAAAGCAGAACGAATGTGATAACAAGAGCCAGGATGCCGAGCATCAATGCCCCCCACCAGACCAGATGAAAAAGAAAAAGCGGCAGCACCACAACCACAACTGCGACTGCTGCAGAAATATACAGGTTATACATTGGGTATTCCTTTCATGTTTAACAACAGCCCGGCAAGTGAGAGTCAGCTCTTTGCTGCAGAAGTCATCTCGTCATTTTTTTTGGTAAATTTTGCGATTATGATGCGCCGACCCGGTTTGAGAGCAACCTTCACTTTCAGGTTGTTCCAGGCAGTGAGATGTTTGATTGATGTATTGAATCGTTTGGCCAGTGCATCAAGAGTATCACCTTTTTTTACGGTATAGTATTTGGCATAACTGCCTTTGTTTCCAGAGGTGCGAGTTGCCCGGCCTTCATGGCTGAAATCAACCGTTTGTTTAACCGGTACAACCAGAGTCTTTCCGGCTATACGAATCTTCGCATCCAAGCCGTTCAACTCGGCAAGCATGGCCGCAGATGTACCGAAACGGCGTGCAACGCTTTTAAGTGAATCCTTCTTGCGGGCTTTATAGCGGGTATACAGGACTTTTTCAGTGAAACGCTGCTCTTCAGGGGTCTTGGCATATTCGACATCAAACTGTTGTTTGGAACCTTTGGGTATCTTGAGCTGATAGTCGGGGTAATTGGGGGGCGTACACCAATGTCTCAGTTCAGGGTTCAATTCCTTGATAGACTCATACGTAGTTCCACTCAACCTGGCAATCAGTTCCAGATCTGTGCGGGATGGTATGGTAACAGTATCAAATTCGATTGGCACCATATAGGCCACGTCATTAAAGCCGTAGCGGGCCGGATCTTTGGCTATAAAGGCTGCTGCCAGCAGTTTTGGTACATATTCCTTGGTCTCCCGTTTTAAATAGGACCCTCGGGATATTTCCCAAAAATTGTTTGTATTGTACATGTTTATAGCGCGCAGGATCTTGTTCTCACCGGCGTTGTAACCGGCGGCAGCCAGATACCAGTCTCCGTTGAAGATACCGTAAAGCTCTTTCAGATACATGGCAGCCGCTGTCGTCGCCTTGACGGGATCCTTTCGTTCGTCAATCCACTGGTCAATCCGCAGGGCGTAGTGCTTGCCTGTGCCGGAGATGAACTGCCAGGGACCGACAGCATTGGCCCAGGAACGTGCGTGGAGCTGGAAGCCGCTCTCTATCATTGCCACGTAAACCAGATCTTCCGGCATTCCCACACGTTTAAAAATCTCCTTCATCATCGGGATGTAGCGTGAAGAACGCGAGAGCCAGCGGGAAAACGACGGTCTGCCCCTGGTCTGAAAATAATAAAGAAAATACTCTACTTCGCTGTTGAGTGTCAGGGGGATGTCGGAGATAGGCAGGTTGCTGTCCGGCAACATCAAATCAATGTCAGTATCATTTATGTTCCGCAGCTCTTCAAGTGTGAAGAGGTCGGCAACCTGGGTGTTGACGTCCGCCCCGTCTGTTGCGAGCTCATCTGCAGGTATCAACGCCGGCTGTTCAATGATGGGACCGAGCAGCGGCGCGTTGGGCCGGATTAGTTCAGCCAGAAGCGGCTGCACAGGCTCTGTTGCGCCGGCGGGAAGTACAAATGCCAGAACAAGAAACACGATGGCGGCACGTATGTCGGAACGACCTGCTTTCATAGATTTTGATACTATATAGCAAGCCGTTTTGAAAGTCAATCGCACTAAACCCTTATCAAATGGGCATTCGTGATTATTGCTCACTGTGCGGGACTTCTTTTGGCGGGCTGTCAGAGCTGCTGCTCTTTTGCAAATACCAGACAATCTCCATTCCAGCCAGCACGATCACCCAACTGGTATAGATCCAGACCATAAACACCGGCAGCAGGGCCATCGTTCCGTAGACAGCATTATAGCGGGAGACGCCGAATTGAAAATGAATATAAACCCATTGTGCCATCTGCAGTATGGTACCGGCCAGCACCCCTCCAATCAGGGCGTTACGAATGCTTATGTGTGTATTGGGCGTAAACTTGAAGAGGCAGACAAGTGCGATCCAGATGCTGAAGTATGGCGTCAACTGAAACAATATCAGCAGAAGTCTACCGAAACCCGGCATCCGCAAAAACCAGAGAACCATATTCTGGTGCTGCAGGCTTGTGGTGATGCTGGCCGAAAGAGCGATCAACAGGGGGAGACTGAAGATCACTATCAGATAGTCGCGCAGCTTGCGATGGTAGGCTTTTTCCCGGTCTCGTTCGCAGATTTGGTTGAACGCGTTCTCGACCATGTCGAGAGTGGTCATAACCGTCAATAAAAGTGCGATTACACCAACCACCCCCAGAGAAGTAACCTGGGTGTTATCGATATAGTGCAGGATGCGGGAAACAATTTCTTGAGATCCAACCGCAACATTTGAGAGGATTACTGGAGTTAGCGAAGTATGGAGGTCCATCGCTTTGAGGATGGCAAAGACTATGGCAAGAAAAGGTATAATGGATAGCAGACTGGAAAAGGAAAGCGCTGATGCAAATATCGGGCAACGGTCATCAAAATATTTGATGATCAGGCTTTTTGTAATAGAGGCCAACTTTGCTTGTCGGTTGAGAAAAATCAAGCGGGGATTCCCACAAAAAAGCCCACCGGAGTGGGCCTTTCAAACGTTGCACGAAAAGACTACTGTACCGAAGAACGTTCTTTTTGCATTGCCTCGCGGCCGGCTTCAATGGCCGAAGCCAGGATCGATTTCTTTTCTACGATCGTTTCCTTGCCGTCTTCGATAGCGGTTTTGATCTTTTCCTGGGCCTCCTTGGCATATTCCTTGATCTTGTCCACCGCATCCTCAGTAATGTCGGCTATGTTTTCACGCATCTCCCGGCCACTCTTGGGGGCGTACAACAAAGCCAGCACGGACCCGATTGCTGCTCCGGCAAGAAATGATACCAGAACGGTTCCTGCGCATACTCCTCTTTCTTCAGACATGGTCACTTACCTCCCCGCTTTTTTAGATAACTATCAATCAAATATTTTCCTGCCACCTTGGCCCCAATCGCCCATACCGAAGTGGCGCCCAGAACATTCGTAACTGAACCCACAGAGCGGTTGATCGTGCTAAGATTCGTACCGGTTTCTCCCAATGCTGTCATAAAACGCCTGACATCATCAGTATGCTCGGACACACCGCCACCGACTGTCTTCAGTTCAGCCAGTACACCGGTTAATTCCTGAATGGCGGGCCTCAACTCTTTCTGAACCATACTGCTCAAGGTACCTACAGATTCAACAGTCCGCTTGACAGTTAAAATGGCGGGAATCAGTGTCAGCACTAATATGAAGAGTGCAATTGCTATGATAATCAGCGCAATTCCAGTCAGGGTCATCATCTTCTCCAGTAATGTCATTCAAACTGTTACATCACAAGTATAGAGGAAATCGGGAATTATTCAAGTAAAAGGTTACAAACACAAAGAGCGGCACAGCTGCCGCTCTTTGTCACTGAAGATTAAAAGCTATTCTATTTGCGGACTCCCTTGCCGGCGACCTGCATGCGGATGAGGGCCCTTTCGAGTGCTGCCTCGTAGACTTTAAACTGCTTGTCCTCGGGGGTAAGCTTCTTGAGGGCCTCTTCTGCCCTGCCCAGCGCCGCCTTGGCACGCTCAACATCGATCTCGCCGGCGGTTTCGGCCGTTTCAACCAGCACGATAATCTTATCGTCTCTAATCTCAAAGTAGCCCCAGTTGAGCGACATATGTTCCAGCACACCGTTGTTTCTATAGGCGAGCTCACCGATCTTGAGGGATGTCAGGAAAGGCGCATGCCCCGGCAACACACCGAATTCACCGAGTTTTCCGGACGCAGTCACCTCTTCAACCTCGGTATCGACCACTTTTTTGTAGGGCGTAACGATTTCAAGTTTCATCTTTTCAGCCATATAATATCCTTGCAGGGCGCATTGCATCCGCCCTGGCTTGGGCGCATTTAATGCGCCCCTACATGTAAATTTATACCGCAGCCAGTTTTGCAGCTTTTTCAATGGCCTCTTCTATAGAACCCACCATATAGAACGCCTGTTCAGGCATGGCATCGTGCTTGCCGGCAACGATCTCTTTGAAACCCTTGATGGTATCTTTCAGTTCAACATATTTACCGGGAGAGCCGGTAAATGCCTCGGCAACATGGAACGGCTGTGACAGGAAACGCTGGATTTTACGTGCACGGGCAACAACCAGCTTGTCTTCCTCGGAGAGTTCATCCATACCGAGAATGGCGATGATGTCCTGAAGATCCTTGTACTTCTGCAGAACGTACTGGACGGAACGGGCAACGCCATAGTGTTCTTCACCGATAACCTGAGGATCAAGAATACGGGAGGTAGAATCGAGCGGGTCAACGGCAGGGTAGATGCCGAGCTCTGCAATCTGACGGGAAAGAACTGTCGTGGCATCCAGATGGGCGAATGCAGTTGCCGGAGCCGGGTCAGTCAGGTCATCGGCAGGTACGTAGATGGCTTGCACCGATGTGATGGATCCCTTGTTGGTTGAAGTAATGCGCTCTTGCAGTTCACCCATTTCAGTAGCCAATGTGGGCTGGTAACCGACAGCAGACGGGATGCGTCCGAGTAGAGCCGAAACTTCAGACCCTGCCTGCGTGAAACGGAAAATATTGTCAATGAACAGCAGAACGTCCTGCCCTTCTTCATCCCGGAAATACTCAGCGACGGAAAGCGCGGTCAAAGCAACCCGTGCGCGGGCCCCTGGAGGCTCGTTCATCTGGCCGTACACCAGAGCTGCCTTGTCAAGAACTCCGGATTCCTTCATTTCCATCCAGAGGTCGTTCCCTTCACGGGTACGCTCGCCGACACCGGCAAAAACCGAGTAGCCACCATGCTGCTTGGCAATATTGTTGATCAGCTCCATAATCAGAACCGTCTTGCCGACACCGGCGCCGCCGAACAGGCCGATCTTACCGCCTCGGGCATACGGCGCCAGCAGATCAACAACCTTGATCCCTGTCGTGAACGCCTCCACCTTGGTAGACTGATTTTCAAATGAAGGTGCCTCGCGATGGATGGGATACTCTTTCTCATTCCCGATCGGTCCCATTTCGTCAACCGGTTCACCGATTACATTCATAATACGGCCAAGAGTTTTCGCACCAACCGGAGCACAGATCTGTTTGCCGGTATCGATCACAATCTGGCCGCGTTTGAGGCCATCGGTGGAGTCCATGGCTATGGTGCGGACTGAATTTTCACCGAGATGCTGGGCGACTTCCAGTACCAGATTGTTTTCACGGTCATCAATGGCCGGATTTGTCACGCGCAGAGCGTGGTAGATCTCCGGCAGTTTGCCGGGCTCAAACTCAACGTCGATAACTGCGCCGATGACCTGCGAAATTTTACCTGTGTTCTGACTCATGGAACTCTGTCCTCCTGCGGCCGTGCGGCCTCATATAGTGTATTATCCTTTAATCGATTCGGAACCGGAGATGATCTCCATCAGCTCCGTGGTAATGGCAGCCTGACGCGCCCGGTTGTACTGCAGAGTCAGTTTGCCGATCATCTCGGAGGCATTTTTTGAGGCACTGTCCATAGCTGTCATACGAGCACCATGTTCACCGGCCACCGATTCCAGCATGGCCTTGAAAATCTGCACCTCGATATTTTTTGGAAGAATCTCCGCCAGAAGCTCACCAACCGTCGGCTCGTAGATAAACTCGACAGGAGCATCATCGGAGACGCCCTTTACTTCCGGTTCCACCGGCAGCAGCTGCTGGAAGGTGATGTCCTGGGTCATGACCGTGCGGAAAGAATTATAGAGCAGCTCTACCTGATCATACTCACCTGCCACAAAACCGTCGATTACTTCCTGGGCCAGCATGGCTGCAGTCTGATAATTGGGTTTGGCCAGAACATTGGAAAAGTTCTTATAAATCGTGTAACGACTCTTAAGGAATTCATAACCCTTACGACCTACTGTCATGACGTTGATCTGATCGTATGAACCCTTTTTATCCTTGATGTAGCGGTCACCGGCCTTGCAGAGATTGGTATTGAAACCACCACATAAACCCCGGTCTGAAGTAATCACCAGCAGAAGAAGTTTCCTGGCATCTCGCTTCTCGAGTAGGGGGTGGAGGTCCCCTTCGAGATTCGTGGCCAGTGACTGCAGCACTTCACCCAGTTTTTTAGCATAAGGGCGGGCAGCCACGACATTTTCCTGGGCTCGGCGGAGCTTCGCGGCCGAAACCATTTTCATGGCCTTGGTGATCTGGCGAGTATTTTTTACGGATACAATCCGTTTCTTGATGCTTTTAAGGCTTGCCATAACTCAAACCGTCCTTGTTTACGCGGTAAATTCCTTTTTGAACTGCCCCAGCGCTGCAACCATCCTTTTCTTCAGATCATCGTCGATGGCCTTTTTATCGCGTAGTTCACCAACGAGTTCGGATTGTCGGTTATCGAAGAAAGCGTACATCTCAGTCTCATATCTCTTAAGTGCAGAAACAGGGTAGTCGTCCAGAAAGCCATTGTTGGCAGCAAAAATAACCAGTACCTGTTTCTCGTTAGGAATTGGGCGATACTGCGGTTGCTTGAGGATTTCAACGAGGCGCACACCACGAGCAAGCTGCATCTGTGTTGCTTTGTCCAGATCAGATCCGAACTGGGCAAAAGCAGCCATCTCGCGATACTGGGCAAGGTCAAGACGTAACGTGCCGGCAACCTGCTTCATCGATTTAGTCTGGGCAGAACCACCGACGCGGGAAACCGAGAGACCGACGTTGATAGCCGGCCGTACACCGGAAAAGAACAGGTCGGATTCCAGATAGATCTGGCCGTCAGTGATAGAAATGACGTTAGTCGGAATGTAAGCGGACACGTCTCCAGCCTGGGTTTCGATAATCGGCAGCGCGGTCAGTGAACCGGCGCCACAGGCATCGGAGAGTTTGCAGGCACGCTCCAGCAAGCGGCTGTGGAGATAGAAAACGTCGCCCGGATAGGCTTCACGTCCTGGCGGGCGGCGGAGCAGCAGGGAAAGCTGGCGATATGCAACAGCCTGCTTGGAAAGGTCATCATAGATGATCAGGGCATGTCTGCCGCTGTCGCGGAAAAACTCGCCCATGGTGACGCCGGTGTAAGGTGCAATGAACTGCAAGGGAGCGGACTCGGAAGCTGTTGCTGCAACAACTATGGTGTAATCCATGGCGCCATGTTCTGACAGCTTTGAAACAACCTGAGCTACGGTGGAGCGTTTCTGACCGATAGCGACATAGATGCAAACCACGTCGCCACCTTTCTGGTTGATGATCGTATCGATGGCAACAGCGGTTTTGCCGGTTTGGCGGTCGCCAATAATCAGCTCGCGCTGTCCGCGACCGATAGGTACCATGGAGTCGATCGCCTTGAGGCCGGTGGCCATCGGCTGATGCACGGATTTCCGGGCAACGATACCGGGAGCCTTGATTTCGACCTTGCTGAAAAGAGTAGTGTTGATAACACCTTTGCCGTCGATGGGCTGTCCAATGGCGTTGACGACGCGACCGATCAGTGCATCTCCAACCGGAACCTCGGTAATACGACCAGTGCGCTTGACTGTATCGCCCTCCTTGATCTCGGAAAATTCACCAAGAATTGCGGCGCCTACATTGTCTTCCTCCAGGTTGAGAACCATCCCGGATACGCCGCCCGGAAACTCCAGCAGCTCACCGGCCATGGCGCCTGCCAGGCCGTGAATACGGGCAATGCCGTCACCAATGGAGATGATTGTGCCGGTCTCCGACACTTCAACTTCTTTACCGTACTCTTTGATTTGCTTTCTGATGATCTCGCTGATCTCTTCGGCTTTGATTTCCATGGAAGCTCCTACCCCTTCTGTAATATATCTTTAATCCGGCTTAGCTGGGTCTTTACACTGCTGTCATAGGCGATATCACCGATTTGCGTGACAATTCCGCCTAGAAGGCTCTTATCAACCGTTACCTGCGGAATAACCCTCTTGCCGGTTTTCTTTTCAAGGGCGCCTTGAATCAAAGCCACTTGACTGTTATCCAGCGGGAAAGCGGTTGTGATCACCGGACGGATGACACCGGAGAATTCGTCGGCCAGCTTTTCGTAGGTCTGTACAATTTGTCCCAGGAAAGCAACGCGGTTCTTGTCCACCAGCAGTAGCAGGAAGTTACCAACCAGTTCGGAAACCGAGACTTTTGCAATCAGCTCCTTCATGATCGATTTTTTCTGATCATGAGTCAGTGCCGGGTTTGCAAAGGCGGCGCAGAGTTCAGCATTGCCTGCGAACAAATGTTCGAAATTTGCAAGTTCCGTGCGGAACTGATCAACCAGCCCTTCTTCGGAGCCCAGCTGTACCAGTGCCCTGGCATAGCGGCGTGCTAATGTGTTATTGATCACTGGATCTGTACCACCTTGTCAAGATATTCACCGACAAACCGGTCGTGGTCTGCCTTCTGTATGGCGCCGGTCAATTTGCCTGTGGCAATTTCCACTGCGAGCCTGGCTGCTTCGGCGCGCAGTTCGCCTCTGGCCTTGACAATCTCCTGATCAGCCGACAGTGCCGCCTGAGCTATAATCTTTTTGGCTGCTACAATGGCTTCAGCGATGATGCGTTCTTTTTCCTGTTCGCCCTCTCGAACGATAGCAGCATGCAAATCATCGATTTCTTTGGACGCTTGATCAAGTTTGTTACTGTATTCACGTAGCTTGGCCTCGGCAGCATCCCGCCCGGCCTCGGCATCTTTCAGGTTTTTCTCAATTTCGATTTGGCGGGCAGCCAGTGATCCCTTTACATCCGCTTTTTTGATGGCAAACCAGAGGATTCCGATCAAAGCTGCAAAGTTTAATATACGCCACATGAAATCCTTCAACTGAGCGCCGCTGTCAACATGGTGAGCTGCGCCGCCTTCTGAAGCAGATCCGACAGAAGCAGTCAGAAAAATAATAACGGTGACGTATGCGAGAGAGAAAGCGATCTTTTTTGTGCTTTCAGATATCATCAGCATGACTACAGGCTCCTTCCGATGATTTTCTCACAGATATCGCCAGACAGCGCCACAGCCCGCTTCTTAAGCAGTTCACGTGCATCGGCGGCTTCTTTGGCAACCCGGCTGCGGATCGATGCGAGGGTATCGGAAGCTTCCTTGCGAGCCTTTTCCAATACTGTAGTTTCTTCGAGCTGGGCCTGCTTAAGTGCCTCGGCGCGTCGGCCCCCGGCTTCAGCTTTGGCTGCATGCAAACGGGCTTCATACGCGGCCATTTTGGCCTTTACTTCCTCGTCAACTGAAGCAGCCTTGTCACGGGCTGACTCTATCACCTGACGGCGGTCAGCCAGCACCTTACGGATCGGTTTGTACAGGAATATGTTGAGGACGAGAACGAGGATGCCGAAGTTGATCAGCTGGATAACGAATGCCAAATTTAATTCAATCACGACCTACCCCTTGCAGGTATGCTGAGTTGTATAACTGTCTCCCGGATTCGGGCGCAAAACAGAGGCTAACTACCATAATAAACCGGCGACTGTCAAGGAAATTGCTTTCAGCGTGTCATATTTATCTTCGGGAATTTTAGATATCCAGCAGATCGATAATACGTGTCAATTCATCTGAGTCGCTGAAATGGATCTCCAGCCTGCCCCCTTTTGTACCGACCTTGCGAATGGCTACACGGGACTGGAAACGTTTCTGAAGCTGCTCCTCCAGCGACGTCATCAACAGATCCGGCTGTTGCAGGCGTTTGGCCGGTACCGGCCGGGGATTGATCTTCAGTCGTCGTACCAACTCTTCCGTAGCACGGACACTCAGTTGGCGATGTAGTATGTCATAGCGGGCTCTGTCGATCAGCTCAATGCTCTCCAGTGCCAGCAAGGCACGGGCGTGCCCCATGGAAAGGCGTTCCTCAACGATATCCCGCTGGATTTCATCCGGCAGCTTGAGCAGCCGCAGAGCATTGGCGACAGTCGTGCGATTCTTGCCTACCCGTCTGGCCACATCCTCCTGAGAGATCCCGAAATGTTCCACGAGTGAACGGTAAGCCTGAGCTTCTTCTATGGCGTTCAGATCCTGACGCTGGATGTTTTCGATCAGGGCAAGCTCCATGATTGCATCCGGAGCGGCTTCGCGGATCACGACCGGTATCTCGTACAGACCGGCCTTCTGTGCCGCACGCCAGCGCCGTTCACCGGCAATGATCTCATAGTGATCGTCACTTCTGGTCACGACCAGCGGCTGAATAATTCCTTTTTCGCGAATTGAGGCGGCAAGCTCTTCCAGTTTGTCAGGTGCAAAATGTTTGCGAGGCTGGTTACGGTTGGGCCGGATCTTTTCGATCGGGCAGATGAAGTAGTTCTTTGATTCATCAGCCACTTCGGCTACTTGCAACAACGCCGCCATTCCTTTGCCGAGGCTCCCCTTTTTAATCATGAAGTGCCTCCCTCCGGATGATTTCGCGGGCTAACTGAAGATAGCTGACTGCTCCGCGTGAAGTAATATCATAATACATGATTGGCTTGCCATGACTGGGGGCTTCAGCCAGTCTGACATTACGTGGAATGACCGATTCGAAAACCTGTTCGGGGAAGTGCGAGCGGATCTCGGTTGCCACCTCTTTTCCCAGATTGCCGCGGGCATCAAACATGGTCAAGAGTATCCCTTCAATCTTAAGGAGTGGATTCAGTTTTTTCTGGATCAGGCGAATGGTCTGCATGATCTGGGAAAGCCCCTCCATTGCATAATATTCACACTGCAGCGGGATCAGAACAGAGTCGGCGGCAGTCATGGCATTGATCGTCAACAGGTTAAGGGACGGAGGACAGTCGATAATAATGTAGCGATACTGATCTGATAGTGCAGCCAAGGCAAATTTGAGCTTCTGTTCGCGGCCTGTTTCAGTGGCGAGCTCCAGTTCGGCACCGGTCAGGTCAGCATTGGAGGGGATTATATGCAGAAACGGCTGGCCGGTATCGGCAACCAGACTTCGGGCATCACTCTTGTTGATCAGCAGATCATAAATAGTCTGCCTGAGTCCGGATTTGTCAATCCCGACGCCGCTGGTAGCGTTCCCCTGCGGATCGATATCAACCAGCAGTGTCGGCCGTTCGGACGCAGCCAGAGAGGCTGCCAGATTGACGGCGGTAGTAGTCTTGCCGACCCCACCTTTCTGGTTTGCAATGCAGATGATTTTAGATGTGGGATTCAAGGAAATTATGCTCTCTTCAGCGGACGTTTTGGTTGTGTGTGATGCAATTCGGTGTTGTTACGGTGGGCTGCCAGATCAGCTTTCACTTCTGCCAGATCAGCTTTCACTTCTGCTATTTCGGCAGACAGACGCTCTTCAACCGCATCCAATCGTTGGCTCAGTCCCATAACCTTGCAATCGACTACGGCAATATCCTGTTTCAGTTCGATCCTCAACTCGTCAACTCTGGTGTCAATCTTATTGTTGAGAGACTGAAATGCCTCCAGTGTTAGCTGGAACTTGCTGTCAATTGACTCAAGCAGGATTTCAAGATGCTCTTTTTCCATATCACCTCCGGATTTTGCGAGGTATGAATGTAGCACAACTCTCTACAATCGTCAAAGAAAAGACCGTAAAAAAGGGCGGGATTTCTCCCGCCCTTCAGGACAACTGATGCAGAATTCAAATTAGAAAGCGTAAGTCAGAACGGTACGGACGGTGTAGGGGTTTTCAGGATCTTTGGGGGAAGCAGTCGTTCCGTATGCCGAAGAACCATTGTAGTAACCGCCCAGAATAACATAAGCAGCCTGCAGACTGGCGGTCAGGTTGTCATACATCTTGTAGCCGGTTTCTACGTTGATCTCAGTACCCATGAAGTTGGTCCCATTCTGCTGACCGGTCGCTTTGTCGCGCGGTTTCAGTGAGTTGGTTCTGGCTACCCAGGCCATGCCAAGGTTGGCGTTGGTGTAGAACTTGGGAGTGAACTTGCCATCATAACCGAGGGTATACAGATACACGCCCTGGCTGGTAAGCGGATTGGTGCCATTGCCTGTCTCATAGACAAGTGACATATCAGCTGTTGTGCCGCCCATCTGGGCTGCCCTGTTAAGCAGCATCATGTTGGACTCGTTGTAGGTGTTGGCAGCCGGGCCGGCAGCCGAAAAACCTGAATTCTCAATGTTTGGCGAATATTGTACACCATACCAGCCGGTGGTGTGGTTACGGTCAAGAGCACCCTGTCCGGAGGTGAACAGCAATGCAGTTCTGAGTGAACCGGGGCCGGCGGCCAGTTTGGCTGCCATATTGTAGGCCAGAGCATTGTGATACACGGAGTTGGATGTGTTTCCTACTGCGCGGAAAACACCACCCTGATAAGCTAAGAAACCGCTCAAGTCAAGCGCGCCGACTTTGGCATCGGCAGTAAGGCCGAGAACATGCAGGAGTGCAGCATTGTAAGTAACACCAAGCGGGGCTGTGGCAGCATTCGTAGCGCCGCGGGTATCTCCGTAAACGTAGTAGACAGCGCCCATGTTGGCATCCTTGGAAAGGGCGAATTTCCCTTCTACTGCACCGATGTTCAGGTTATCCATGCCACGTGGGCGGCTTGTAGAAAAAAAGGACTGATCATAACCCCTGAAATAGCCGACATTAACTGTGGCTGCGCCGACTTTGGTAGAAGTCAAAATGCCTGCGACATCGGCATCAAAAAAGACACCCTTGAGAGAATCTTTAACTGCCTGAATACCGACGGTGGTTCGGGTCGGGGTGGAGGGGATCTTGAAATCGAGGTATACCCACTTGGTTTCCAGATTGACGGCATCGGACTCAAGAGCGCCACCGCTATTGCGGAAAGCAGTACCATTATTAACTGTGCCTGTGTTAACTACACCTGCTGTTGCGGAAGTGGCGCGGGTAAATCCGCCTTGGGAATAGTCACCCCAGATCGAGTCGATTTCAAAAGCGGTAACCAGCTTGAGTTCGTCACTGGCCTTGGCCGTGTAGAACAAACGGGCGCGCTGCTCAAAAAAGTTATTCATTTTGAGGTTATCGGTCTGATTGGCACCCCCGATGGGGACATAACCGGCAGAGGGATTCAAAGCGTTGCCGCCCTGACCTGTCTCATAGTTGGACAAAAACCACTTCAGTTTATACGACCCGTGAAACTCATTATCAAATGCCATTGCCGGGAGCGCAAGCGCGGTAAGGGCTCCTGCTGCTGCTACGATTGCTACTGTTTTTTTCAAACTCATGTGTGTGCCTCCTTCAATTTTTATAAAATGCTTGTTAATACTGCGTTTAACGTGTCTGGCCGATTTATGCAATTGCGTGTCGTCACTCACCACCTTTCCAGGTAAATTTGGATCAAATACTCACGAACGACCATCTGCCCCGAATGAGTCATCAGAAACACCAATACCTCTGAACAACCGAAAACTGCCCCGGACACCCAAAGGTATAAAAAATATAAAAAATTGAGCTAAATTGCTTTTTTCTGAAACGTTCACAGTGTGTTTCGCTCCCGGTCTTGGTTGTCAGAACTACTGAAAACTCTGAAATATCAATCGGTTAGCTACTTCTTCGGCTCGTCTGTTTCAGGTTACGGTTCTATTAGGCTAGGCGAAATATACAATAAATCAAACGAATGTCAAGTAAAAATCACAGTCAAAGCGCCAATCAGTGGGGCGATTGACAGATTTCAGTCAGTACGCCGTTGCTGCTTTTGGGGTGTACAAAGGCGATATGCGTACCGTGGGCGCCGCTGCGCGGCTTTTCGTCGACCATTCGCACACCATCTGCCAGCAGCTTTGCAATTGATGCTTCGATATCTTCCACATCATAGGCCAGGTGGTGGATCCCGGGACCGTTCTTCTCGATAAATTTCGCCACGGGGCTCTCTTCTGAAGTCGGCTCCAGCAACTCGATTTTGGACTCACCAATCTGCAGCATGGCAACTTTCACTTTCTGCTCTGTAACCTCTTCAGTCCCAAGCAAGACCATGCCGAGGTTGTCCCGGTAGAATGGGAGCGAGTCATCAAGGGACTTTACGGCAATGCCGATGTGGTTGATTTTAGTTAGCATTTTTGAACCTTTCTTTATGAACCATGGACTTACAAAACTACCGTCTCGGTATGTTTACCGAATACCTCCCTGAATACATCCGAAATCTCCCCCAGTGTCGCATAGGCTTTGACCGCAGCCAGAATGTGCGGCATCAGGTTATCCGGCCCTTTGGCCACAGACGTAAGGTTCGAAAGCGCTGCCTTAACCGCCGTATCATCCCGTCCACCCTTCATCTCTCCCAAGGCTTTCTTCTGAAATATCTCTACCTCTTCCTTTACCTTCAACAGACCGGTCGGAGGCGGTTCCTTAACGGTAAACTTATTAACACCTACTATGATCAGTTCGTCTTTCTCAATTGCTTTCTGGTAGGCGTAGGCAGAATCCTGGATCTCCTTCTGCTGGAAGCCGCGCGAGATGGCCTCGACCGCCCCGCCGAGCTTGTCGATCTTGTCGATATATTCCAGGGCAGCCTTTTCGATCTGATCAGTCAGTGACTCTACCAGGAATGATCCGGCCAGCGGATCGATACTGTCGGCAGCGCCGGATTCATAGGCGATAACCTGCTGGGTGCGTAAAGCGATGCGGACCGAATCCTCGGTCGGCAGCGCCAGAGCTTCATCACGCGAGTTGGTGTGCAACGATTGAGTGCCCCCCAGAACGGCTGCCAGAGCCTGGATGGTAACGCGCATGATGTTGTTGTCGGGCTGCTGGGCGGTCAGAGTGCAACCGGCCGTCTGGGTGTGAAAACGGAGCATCTGCGATTTGGGATCTTTGGCGTTGAAGCGCTCTTTCATGATCTTGGCCCAGATACGGCGGGCAGCGCGGAATTTGGCCACTTCTTCAAACAGGTTGTTGTGGGAGTTGAAGAAGAAAGCCAGACGTGGAGCAAACTCGTCCACTTCCAAACCGGCCTTGATGGCGGCATCAACATAGGCAATGCCGTCGGCCAGCGTGAAGGCTACTTCCTGTACGGCGCTGGAGCCGGCTTCGCGGATGTGATAGCCGGAGATCGAGATGGTGTTCCACTTGGGGACGTTGTCTTTGCAGTAGGCAAATATATCGGTGATGATCCTCATCGACTCCCTGGGCGGATAGATGTAGGTGCCGCGTGCCATGTACTCTTTCAGGATGTCGTTCTGGATGGTGCCGGATATCTTGTCGGCGGAGACTCCCTGTTTCTCGGCCACTGCGATGTACATGCACAGAAGGATTGCGGCGGTAGAGTTGATCGTCATCGAGGTGGAGACCTTGTCAAGCGGAATACCGTCGAAAAGAATCTCCATATCTGCCAGTGAATCGATGGCAACGCCGACCTTTCCGACTTCACCCAGGCTCATGCCGGCATCCGAGTCATAACCCATCTGGGTCGGCAGGTCAAAGGCCACCGAAAGGCCGGTCTGACCGGCGGAAAGCAGGTATTTGTAACGCTCGTTGGACTCTTTGGCTGTGCCGAATCCGGCGTACTGGCGCATGGTCCAGAAGCGACCGCGATACATGGTCGGCTGGACGCCGCGGGTGTAAGGATATTCACCGGGGAAGCCCAACTGCTCCTCGTAGCCGGGGTAATCAAAATCGGGGGTGAAGCAGCGCTCCAGCTCAATATTGGAAGTAGTGAGAAATTCCGGCATTCGTTCCGGTGATTTAGCAATGTTCTTCGCAACAACGGTTTCCTGCCAGATCGTTTTCTTGTCGCAGATACTCATGATACTCTCCTTGATAGGTGCTAAATCCGACTGTGTCGTCAGAGCTCAGAGAATTGCCTTCACCAGAGTCAGCACTTCGGCATCAATCTGATCCTGGGGTCTGGCATACGACGCATCCACCCGAACCCCATGCCAGCGGGGGAGTTCCTTCAGGTAGTATTCCCTCATCCGGCGATAGTATTCAATGCCACCTTCATGATGGACCTGCATGATGTCCTCGATACGCTCATAGGCTTCTTCCGGCGTAATATCAAAGAAAATTGTCCGATCAGGAAAGATCTCTTCATCGAAGAGAAAACCTCTGGAAATCTTCTCGATATGCCGCAATACGTCGAAATTATTTGTACAGCCGTTCACCCATGCATTTGCCAGAGATGAGATACTTGACTGTTTGCACAAAACGATCTTGTCCTGCTCCAGAGCCGGGCGAACGATATTTCTGAATATCTCGGTACGTACCGCACCTTCAAAAAAGAAGTCTGCCCGGGTATCCTTGCCGAACGGCCAATTGAGCATCAACGTTACACCCAGTTCCTCCGCACGCCCGGAATCAGGATTGGCACATTCGACAACATCATGTCCAAGTTCAACCAACGCCTTGTGCAGAGCGACTATGCCGGCCTTGACCTGCTGACCGGAGCCGTTGATTCCTTCAATAACTATAAATTTCCCTTTTCTCACATTATCCTCCTGAGTGGTATCCCGGCTTCACTGCGCAACAGAAACCGGAATCTGATCCCTTCTGACAACAACAGCAGATTTCGAAACTTATATGACCGATTTGAGATAGGCGATGGTCTTTTCCCGCTTCGCCCTGTTTATCTCTTCAGGATCCACGTCAACAAATTTCTCGTCCGGAGTGACCTTGAACAGCGGCTGCCCCTTCTGAACGATGGAACCGTCGGCACCCTGCATGATGATCTTGTCGATGGTGCCGGAAAATGTTGCCCGTACAGTATTAAACATCTTCATCACTTCAATTATATAGAGGGCCTGCCCCTTTTCGAAATGCATCCCTTCAGATACGAATGCCGGCAGTCCTGGAGCCTCCTGGCCGTAGTACATACCTCCACAGATTGCAACCACTTCATCGGCCTTTGTTGACGGCGGTGGTACCAGAATCTTCTTCATCTGGGCCTGAAGCTCCGGATCGTGCAGATGTGCGGGTATAGTTACTTCAAGGTCCTCTTCGATCCTGAAATCCCAGAATTTGACCAGATCCGCTACCAGAAACAGCATTCCCAGCAATTCCAAGCCTGCTTCAAAACCGATATGGGCGGATTGAATCTGCCCCCACTCTTCGGCGCTGAAACCACCTTGCGGCATTTCCATGTCCAAAATCACCGACAGTTTGTCAAACTCGTGCAGATCGAGTTTGAAGCGCTCTGACAGCGTGGTGTAAAATCGGAGCCCCTTCTGCAGTAGATCGTTATCATGTCCCCAGATCACCTCGGCAGCCGGCGCCGCAGGATCATACGACATGTTCAGGTATTCGTAGGTGTCTGCCAGAATCACAAAGGGGTTGCCGTGCCAGACTACCTTGCCCTCTTCAATGGTAAAATTCCTGCGGTTGAGGGATAACCAGCCCGACAGCAGGTGCGGATCTTCCAGCAACCTGTCCATCGGCCGGGTTACTAAAGTCCCCTTGCGGTCAAGAATCGCGGACATATCCCTGGCTACCTTGGGATCATCGGGGAACTGTTCGGTCATTTTTTTGGCATAGGACTTCTTCATCTGTATAAAAGCATAGACGGTATCAAGCTTAGCTGCTTCATCCTTGAGTTGACCGATAAGGGTCAGGTAGGGAACCACGAAGCGGGTAGTCGGCTTGGCCATGACGTTCTGTCCGATGAACCAGTTCACCATGCCATAATGGAACTCAAGATTGGTAGCCAGATCTGTGCCGCGCAGTGTCGTTTTGCCCAGTACTGTTGACAGATGCAGATAGCTGCTCAGGCGGTCATCCCCCTTGGTCAGCAGCAAGGCAATGTTGGAGTCATAGGCGCCGGCCACCTTGTAGCGCATGAACATACCGGTATCCGGGTTGACCAGACAGATGCCCTGATCGTCGCGGATCTCGCCTTCAATCGGCTTGGACCAGAAGCGAATCATACCACCGGCGTGAGGTGACAGGGAACAATCGGTGGCATTGAGGCGTGCCTCGGCGCTGGCAGCGAAACGGGGAATTCGCTCTGGTTTGGGGAGGCGTTTTTTGTGGCGGGCCAGAAGTGCCATTGCCTCGACCAGTGACTCGACGATGAAAAAGTCGTTCTTGTCATTCGGATTGGTGAATTTGAGGCTGTAGCAGAGCTCGGATACCCGATGTTCAACCTGAATACGAGTGTTGACCTCCATAAAGTAGTAGCGGTCGCGGTCAACAATGCACTCAAAAGTCGAGGCGGAATCCAGTCCGACCGCCTGCCCGAACTTGGTCGAGTCATCTTCCATACGCCTGAGAACGTTCAGATCGCTCTCCAGGGCCTTGACCTCGGCTTTTTTACCGGCGGCTTCAGCCTTCTCAATGGCCAGGATCAGCCCTTCCTGGGTGACCGATATCTCCAGCAGCTTCTGCTCGTGCATCTGTAGTGAGCAGTCGCGTCCTCCCAGCGACACACACCACTCACCGTTCCCCAGCAGCTGAATCTCATTATGACGGGTCTGCTCAATGTTCAGTTCGATCAGAACATTCTTGTTGTCACCGACTCCGTTGGCTTTGACCTCATTGAGAACTTCGCGAACCAGAGTCGGAGTCTCTGAGGCAGCTTCCCTGATCTGCTCTTCGCTGGCATTCCTGATCGTCAGGAGAGATCCACCCAGGATTCGCTGCCCCTTGCCGCCGCCGCCGCCGATTGCCTTCAGGCGAATGCGGCTGGCCGGATATTCCTTAAACATACTAATTACTTCAATTTGTACCTGGGCACTCAGCTCCTCAATCGAGTAGAGATCCAGCCCCTTCTCGTAGGAGGCGTAGAGTATCTCGTCTGCCAGATCTTCCAGAGAGATATTCTTATCATTGAGAACGTCGGCATCAACAGACAGGCTGTGGGTGTTGGCCAGTGCCAGCAGCATGTCGCGGGTACCGTGTTTTTTGACCAGGGTACGGGCGGTAACGTTGTTGATACCAGGGGTTACGCTGACGCCAACCGACAATGCGGTGCGTTTGGCTTCATCCTTCTTGCCGGCATCAGCCTGGGTGCGGGAGTTCGGACCGATAAAATTGAGGGCGGCGTTCTCAAGGGCAGCGACAAATTCCTCATCTTCTGCCATGAAGCCGTACCCGGCAAAGACGGAATCATAGTTGTTGTCTTTGGCTATCTGGATGATCTGGCCGATGCGCTCGACACGCTCTTCCTTACTGGCGCCGGTATAGTCGGGTACACGGTGCACGCGGTCGGAGTTTGTCAACTGGCGCAGTTCCGGCGCCAAAGCATTGGCATAGACGATGGAATCTTTCTCTGAGAGCAAAATACCGTAATGGGTCATGCCCATCTCTTCGAAAACATCCATCGCCTCCTTGCGGATTGGGCCACGACAGACGATGAGAGGCTTCAGGTCTTCACAGGAAAAGGATCGCACCCACTCGGAGTCGGACTTCCCTAGGCGGCGATCACGGTGAATCAGGGGGTTATTCATGTAGAGGTCGTTCATGTGTCTCTATCTCCAATTCATCGAAGTATGTAAAATGATTTAGTGGAATTCGCGCTGTGGGCCAATCATTGGACCGGCCTTGTAATGGCGCATCAGAAAGGCGATATTTTCTCCCAGCACCTTACGCAGATCAGTCGGCATGACGATGGAAGAAATGGAGCCCAGTGCCAAGCCTTCCTTCGGGTTCATCAGCTCTTTTTCGTAGCGCTGATTGAGAGCGGTCTCCTGAGCTTTCAGCCATTCGGCGGCCTCCTTCTCGGCATCTTTTTTTGCGGCAGCGCCATCCATTCCTGTCTTTATGCGTTCCTCCGTCCCGGTCTTGACCAAGTCCGAGGCTGCACCGCGCATTTTACGTACTTCATCTTTGTAAACGAACTCTTTACCGGCCGGTCCCATGACGGCGAGGCGGGTTGTAGGAAGCGCCAGAACCAGATCGGCACCGGTGGGGTAGTTGTTGAAGGAAGCGTAGGCACCTCCGTAGGCATTGCGCAGGATCAGCAGGATGCGCGGCGTCCTGACGTCAACGATAGAGTCAAGCATTGAGCGGCCAGCCTGCACGATACCGCGAGCCTCCTGCTCACGCCCCGGCAGAAACCCGGTAGTATCTTCCATAAAGATAATCGGGATGTTGTAAATATTGCAGAAGCGGACAAAACGGGCAATCTTGACCGCAGAATCACAATCAATCTGGCCTGAAGATACGAACGAATTGTTGGCAACAAAACCGACCACATGACCGCCCAGGCGACCGAAGGCGGTAATGACCTCTTTAGCCCGTTCCGGCTGCAGCTCGAAATAGTCGCCATGGTCACAGATTTGCTGAATGATGATCGAGACGTCAAAGGGTGTATTGAAGCCGGTCGGTGAGTTGAAGGCCTTTTTAAGCAGGGTATTGATTTCCCAGGTTTTTCGATCCAAAGGATCGCTGGTTTCCTGGAATGGTGCATTGATGCTGTTATTGTCAGGAATATAGGAGAGAAGGCGTACTGCAGTACGCAGGGCTGCAACTTCGTCTGTGACCGTAATATCGGCAACACCCGATTTACCGTGAACTTTCGGTCCACCCAGCTCTTCCGGTGTAACATCTTCTCCCAGAACCGATTTGACTACACCGGGACCGGTAAGACCGAAGAACGTGTCATTGGGTTGAATAACAAAGCTTCCCTGGCGTGGCAAATAACTACCGCCGCCGGCGTTGAAACCGAACATGCACATAATGGAAGGGACAACGCCGCTGATTTTGCGCAGGGCGGTAAATGCTTCGGCATAGCCGTCCAGACCACCGACTCCGGCAGGCACGAAGGCCCCGGCCGAGTCGTTCATTCCGATAACAGGAATGCCCTTATGTGCCGCCATATTGAAGAGCTTTGCCAGCTTGCTGCCGTTAGTTGCATCGATGGAACCTGCACGCACGGTAAAGTCATGGCCATATACGGCAACATCCCTGCCGCCGATATTGAGGACGGCCGTGACCAGCGAGGCGCCGTCCAGATTTTTGCCCCAGTTCTGATACAGAACATTGGGGGCTTTGTCGGATAGCACTCGAAGACGCTCCCAGACAGTCATGCGCTTCTTGAAATGCTGTTTCTCGATCTGATCAATTTTGACCGATTTGATCGGTCGTTGAATCAGGTCATATCCTTCCTTCATCGCCTCTTCGTAGCCACCGGTCGTGCGGGAGATTTCTCCCGGAATAGTGAACTCGACCTTTTCTGGTGGGTCAAAAGGGTTCTTCAACATCGGCTTGGGTGCTGGTATCGACATCTGTGCCATCCTTCCGGTCATTAAGAATAAGGGGCAAGGGGCAAGGAGCAGGGGGCAAGGGGCAAGGAACAAGGGGCAAGGGAAAACTAAAATCACCCTGAACCTCTTAACCCATGACCCTTGACCCTTGACCCTCGCTCTCGACCCAGTAGTTAACGCGTTACTACCGCCAGTACCTTGACTTCGCTGCCATCCTTTGAAAGCAGACGGTGCTTGAGTGAAGAGTCAAAATATACACAGTCACCTTCGTAAAGGAAAATCCGTTTTTCGTCAAGGATTAGCTCGGCGATGCCTTTCATAATGTAGAGAAACTCCTCGCCATCGTGATTATATGTATTCTCCTCGAGCGCCTTTTCAGACACGGTAAGGAGGAAAGGTTCCATTTTTTTGTTCTGTTTACGAAATGACAATGATTCATAAGAATAACCCTGGCTGGTACCTGCCTTGGAGATGACCCGCGGGATAGCCTTGCGTTCGTCGGCTCGAACAACTTCATAACGGTACTCTTCTTCATCATCAGCAAAAAAAAGACCGATTTTGACATCGAAAAATTTGGCTATTTTGGAGAGGGTTGCAATCGGAGGTGAAACGTTGTTATTCTCTATCTGGGATATAAGTGCGGGCGAAAAACCGGTTTCTCGAGCAACAGCCTGGAGTGTAAGCTTTTTTGCAAGCCGGAGTTTCTTTATTTTCGCTCCGATATTGTAGTCGCTCATCCAAACCCCTGATTACCACCATAAAACTCAGTTTTCGTGCGGGGTTTGTATCCAATTTGCTTTACAATGTCAATAAATATTCTTTACCGGGAGCAAATAACCTACGGCGGCAATAAAACAAATTTAGTCTTAGTGAAAACCATACAGATTCATGACCAGCCCGGCGCGCCAGGGCACCAGCATTATTTTCCGCCTGGTAGCGCAAATGCGCTACCAGGCCTTGTCGACAAAAATAAAAAATTAAAGACCTTGCCGGTGATTCGCTTTTTGCGTAAGCTCTAGCCGATCGAGCCGTTATCCGGCTTAGCCATATCCGTGGAGCCCATTATGAGTATTTCGGAAGAAGTCTGTAAAATCGCACGGGACGCCCGCCAAGCCTCACTTGTCATGGCCCGCCTTTCAACCACCGCTAAAAATGCCATGCTTATGAAAATGGCTGACGCCCTGGAAAATGCTGCGCCGGAGCTTATAGCTGAGAACGGGAAAGACCTCGAAGCCGGCTGGCAAAGGGGGCTATCTCCTGCAATGATTGATAGACTGATGCTGGATGAAAAACGCATCGGAGGGATTGCCGACGCCTTGCGGGAAGTAGCGGCCCTTCCGGACCCGGTAGGTGAGGTAACGCGGATGTGGAAACGTCCCAACGACCTGATGGTTGGCAAAATGCGCATCCCGCTCGGTACGATCGGGATCATATATGAATCACGCCCCAATGTTACCGCCGATGCAGCGGCGCTCTGCCTCAAGGCCGGTAACGCCGTGATTCTGCGTGGCGGCTCCGAGGCGATCAACTCCAATCTGGCTATTGCTGCTGTATTGCGGCAAGTTATGAAGGAGATGAGGATTCCTGAGGCGGCTCTTTCGTTGATCCACTTTACCGAACGGGACGGGGTGCTGGAGATGCTCAAGCAGGAGGAGTCCATCGACCTGATCATCCCGCGCGGCGGCGAGAGTTTGATCCGCTTCGTGGTCGAAAATTCACGCATCCCGGTTATCAAGCATTATAAGGGGGTCTGCCATATTTTTGTGGATCAGTCAGCCGATTATGACAAGGCCGTGCGGATCATCGTCAACAGCAAGACCCAGCGCCCCGGCGTCTGCAATGCCCTTGAGACTCTGCTGATCCACAGGGATGTTGCCGCCGAATTCGTTCCGAAAATCGCCGCCACCCTTTCCAGTCTGGGCGTAGAGTTACGAGGTGATGAGCTCTTCCGCACGTTTGCTCCCCAGGCGGTATCAGCAACTGAAGAAGACTGGCAAGCCGAGTATCTGGAGCTGATCCTGGCCTGCCGGGTTGTGGATGACATTGATGCCGCCATTGAGCATATCAACAGCTACTGTTCACTTCATACCGAATCGATCATTACGAGCGACTACAGCCGGGCTCAACGCTTTATTCGCGAGGTGAACTCTTCCTGCGTAATGGTCAATGCTTCAACCCGTTTCTCTGACGGAGGACAGCTCGGCCTGGGAGCCGAGATCGGTATCTCCACCACCAAGCTGCACTCTTTCGGCCCAATGGGGCTGGAGGATCTGACCACCACCAAGTTCATCGTGTATGGAGATGGACAAATACGAGAATAAGACGATTACTAACAGGGAGAGGACACCATGACCATTCAGCAACAGATCGAAACATTCCTGGCCGCACCAGCCTTCGGCGTGATCGGCGCCTCGTCAAACCGCAACAAGTTCGGCAACAAGGTGCTGCAATGTTATCTGCAGAACGGCAAGAACGCTGTTCCGGTCAACCCCAACGAAAACGAGATTGAAGGGGTGGCCTGCGCGGCAACCATAAGCGAACTGCCACCGGAGGTTACCAGTATCTCAATGGTCACTCCACCGGCAGTGACTGCCCAGCTCGTGCAGTTGGCCATAGAGAAGGGAATCAGGAATATCTGGATGCAGCCGGGCGCAGAGCATCCCGAGGCGGTGTCACTTTGCCGGCAGCACGGAGTCAATGTTATTGCTGACGGCAGCTGCTTACTGGTCGTCTTGGGATATCATGAGCATTAGAAGTAATAATTAACAGGTTTTCGTGCCCTGACATCCGGATTATCAAGTAAACGCTTGCTGTAAAAACTTAAATCTGACATAGTACAGTACTTCGACGGGCAGCAATGCCCGTCGTTTTATTTTGCAGAACTGAGGAGCTTTACCATGCAGGAACGAATTCGAAACATCGCCATTATCGCCCACGTCGACCATGGCAAAACTACGCTTGTCGATGCAATGCTTAAACATTCCGGTGTGTTCCGTGAGAATGAGGCCATTACCGAACGAGTAATGGACTCCAACGACCTTGAGAAAGAACGCGGCATTACCATCCTGGCCAAAAATCTCTCTATCCACCACGGTCCTTACAAGATCAACATCGTAGATACTCCGGGCCATGCCGATTTCGGCGGCGAAGTGGAGCGCGTCCTCAAAATGGTGGACTCTGTCCTCCTGCTGGTGGATGCCCTGGACGGGCCGATGCCTCAGACCCGTTTCGTACTGAAAAAATCCCTGGACCTTGGCCTAAAACCGATCGTGGTGATCAACAAGATCGACCGCCCCGGCGCTCGCCCCGACGAAGTGTTAAATATGGTCTTCGACCTGTTCTGTGAGCTGAATGCTTCTGATGACCAACTGGACTTCCCGGTGGTCTATACCAGCGCCAAGCTTGGTTATGCCATGCTGGACGTTAATTCGAAGGCCACCACCATGGAGCCGCTCTTTGCCGTGGTCGAGTCGAATGTTCACCCCCCCAAAGGGGATGTAACAGCTCCTTTCCAGATGCTGATCGCCAACATTGACTACAATGACTACATCGGTCGCATGGCTACAGGCCGTATCTTCAACGGCAAGGTGCGGGCCGGTGAAACCGTGGCCATGATCAAACGCGACGGCACGATTTCAAAGGGACGCATCAGCAAGTTGCTAGGGTACGAAGGACTTAAGCAGGTTGACATCGAGGAGGCCGGAACCGGTGATATTGTTACTGTCGCCGGCTTTGAGGAGGTCAGTATCGGCGAGACGCTGGCCTGCGCCGAGAACCCGGTTGCCGTGCCCTACGTTTCCATTGATGAGCCGACCCTTTCCATGAATTTCATCGTCAACACCTCTCCATTTGCGGGCCGGGAAGGCAAGTGGGTTACCTCGCGCAACATCCGCGAGCGTCTGACCAGAGAACTGCGCACCAACGTATCCTTGCGGGTCGAGGACACCGATTCTCCCGACACCTTCAAGGTCTCCGGCCGCGGAGAGCTGCATTTGTCGATTCTGATTGAGAACATGCGCCGTGAGGGTTTTGAACTGGCGGTTTCCAAGCCGGAGGTAATCATCCGTATGCAGGATGGGCAGAAGATGGAACCGATGGAATACCTCGTTGTTGACGTCGCCTCGGAGTTTCAGGGTGCCATTATCGAGAAAATGGGACCTCGCAAGGGTGAAATGGTTGCTATGGCGCCCATGGGCGAGATGGTACGCCTGGAGTTCGTCATCCCGGCCCGCGGTCTGATCGGCTTGCGCGGAGACGTGCTGACCGACACTCGCGGCACAGCAGTCATGACCCACACTTTTCACGAGTATGCCCTCTTCCGCGGCGAGATACCCGGGCGCAAGAACGGAGTTCTGACAGCCATGGAACATGGTGAAACAACAGCATATTCACTTGACGCCCTGCAACCGCGCGGGACCCTCTTCATCGGCGCCGGTGTTGAGGTCTACGGCGGCATGATCATCGGACAGCACACTAAAGACAATGACCTCGACGTCAACCCATGCAAGGGGAAAAAACTGACCAACGTGCGCGCCTCCGGCTCGGACGATGCCATCAAGCTAACCCCGCCGCGTACGCTCACACTGGAGCAGGCTCTGGAATTTATCGACGATGACGAACTGGTAGAGGTCACACCAAACTCAATCCGTCTGCGTAAGAAGGAGCTGGACCCCACCAGGCGAAAGCGGGCTTCCAAAGTGTAGAAACAAGTTACACCACCAGCCGGTCGTCTGTATAGCCGGCATTAATCTCCAGAGCCTCATTCAGCGAGCGGATGGCGACTTCAAGCTGGCTGTCATCCGGTTCGCGGGTGGTTAAGCGCTGCAGCCCCAAACCAGGGGCGATGATCATCCTGACCAGCGGATTGCTTTCGTTCATGGCACTCCACTTCAGGAACTCATATGAGATGCCGGCTATCATCGGAAGCAGGATAATACGCGAACAGGCCTTGAGGTAGAACGGCCAGATTTTGGGGATCAGAGAAAAGACCGCTATGCTGACCAGCATGACAATCAGCAGAAAACTGGTTCCACAACGCGGATGCAGGCGGCTGAAGCGGCGAACGTTCTCAACGATCAATTCCTCTCCGGCCTCGAAGGCGAAGATCGATTTGTGCTCGGCGCCATGATACTGGAAGACCCGCTGGATATCGCTCATGCGTGATATGGCCCAGATATAGAGCAGAAATACTATCACCCGGATGATACCGTCAACCAGGTTAAAGACTATATTGTTGTCGCCGATGACCGAAGTCATCATTTTTGTGAGATAAAGCGGGAACAGGAAAAACAGACAGATGCCGAAGCCGAACGCTACCGCCATGGTACCGGCCATGGCCCATGAAGAAAGTTCACCGCCACCCTCTTTTACACCTTCCTTGTCCTTTTCCTCCTCGGTCATAGCTTCATTGGCAGAGAAATTGAGAGCTTTGATTCCGATGACAAGGGAGGTAAAGAGCGCGACCGCTCCCCTGATGACTGGCAGTTTCACGACAGGAAAGCGCTCTGAGAGTGGTATCACCAGCTCTTTTTTGACGATGATTACTCCGTCGGGACGACGAACAGCAATGGCAACTGAACGAGGAGCCCTCATCATTACCCCTTCAATGACCGCCTGACCACCGACGTGTATTTTTTCCATGCTGCCTCTTTTAGTAAGTTTGAAATTTTCCGCTGTTTTTGGCGGGCCATAATTCTGATATCGTACTCGTTTATCGGACGGGGCTATGCCAGATTTCTATAAAAATCCTGTACTTCCTGAGTTTGCCCGCAACAGAGTTTCCCTTCCGGACAGGGGCCGCTTACACAGCCAGGCCCAGCCTCGCGGAATATGATTGGTGCCACTTTCTTTACCAGACGCAGTATCTCGACACTCATCTGGCGGATTTCCCACTGGGCTCTTTGACAGCAGCGCAGAGTGAAAAAATGGAGCAGCTCGCGAGCATTCATGGTCATGATGATTTTTGTCTCAGTAGCATTTGGCAGAATATAGCGGGCATCCTCAGCCGGAATTCCAATCTCTATAAGCTGGGCGTAGGCTTTGTGGACTGTCTCGGACATAAAGGCAAAAATCTGTCTGGCATCATGATTTTTAGCAATGGTGTCCGGCATGATGGAAGTGAAATCCTCTTTGTGCGACGTGTAGCGCTGAGATTGCTGTGAAAATGAAGCGATGCGGTGACGGACAAGCTGGTGCGTTGTAACTCGCGAAATACCTTCTATACCGAAAGTGAACGATGCATGCTCAAGAACCGAGTGGTGTCCCAGTGACATGATCTTGTCCAGAAACACTTCTATATCGGATGCCTCAAGCCTGTTCCTAAGCTCATTTATAGATGAGGGCGAATAGCAGAGGCGGGCAGCCAAAGCCACCGTCAGCTCGGGATTTGGTGTGTGTTCGATCAGAGTGACGTTATTCATGGTATCCTGTACGAACCATGTTCAGGGGGGACGATCTGGGGTTCTGAGCCTGGAATTCCCTGAACTGGAAAATAGTGTCTCGTATGGCTGCGTTCCTGATTGGCAGTGCAAAAAAAAGGGGATTTGCCTCGCGACAAAGCCCCTTCGAGTGTCTTCGAAACGATCGATCAGATCTGTCCGTAACGTTTTTTGAAGCGCTCTACACGGCCAGCGGTGTCGACCAGTTTCTGCTTGCCGGTGAAAAACGGATGGCAGGCCGAACAGATCTCCGTATTGATCTCCTTGCGAGTGGATCGGGTCTGGAATGTGTTACCGCACAGACACTTGACGATTACATCGGAATACATCGGGTGAATACCTTCTTTCATCTCTTCCTCCTTCAGCTATGCTTTATGGGCGAACCCAACAATCAAACTTGAATCACACCTTTGCAATCGTAGCGATTCATAAAAGAATTTGCAACCATTTTTTAGCGTTCACCCGGAATTTCAGGATCAAATATGCATGCGATTTCATTTCGACATGGAATCAAGAAAATTCTGGTTGGTCTTGGATTCAGAGAGCTTGTCCAACAGGAATTCCATGCTGTCGACTACGTTCATCGGATGAATCACCTTACGCAGAATCCATATTCGGTTCAGGGAGTTCTTTTCTATCAACAACTCTTCTTTACGGGTACCGGACTTGTTGATATCAATAGCCGGGAATGTACGCTTTTCAACCAGCTTGCGATCAAGGTGCAACTCCATGTTGCCGGTGCCCTTGAACTCCTCAAAGATCACTTCATCCATCTTGCTGCCGGTATCCACCAAGGCTGTGGCAATGATAGTCAACGAACCACCTTCTTCAATATTGCGGGCAGCGCCAAAGAACCGCTTTGGTTTTTGCAGTGCATTTGCATCAACCCCGCCGGTAAGAATCTTGCCGGAAGGGGGAAGCACGGTGTTGTAAGCCCGTGCCAGACGTGTTATGGAATCCAGCAGAATAACAACATCTTTTTTGTGTTCAACCAGTCGTTTGGCCTTCTCGATGACCATCTCGGCCACCTGGACGTGACGGGTCGCAGGCTCGTCGAAGGTGGATGAGATAACCTCGCCGTTGACCGATCGTTGCATATCGGTCACCTCCTCCGGGCGTTCGTCGATCAGAAGAACAATCAGGTAGACCTCTGGATGATTGGCGGCTATCGAGTTGGCGATGTTCTGGATCAGCATGGTTTTGCCGGTTCGGGGGGGGGCCACGATCAGGCCGCGTTGCCCCATACCGATCGGCGCAACCAACTCAATCACGCGCATCGGCATATTGTCCGGGGTCGTTTCAAGCTTGAGCTTTTTCAAGGGGTAGAGCGGGGTCAGGTTATCAAAAAGAATCTTGTCACGGGCCACTTCAGGCGATTCGTGATTGACCTCCTCCACTTTCAGCAGAGCAAAATAGCGTTCCCCCTCTTTAGGCGGTCTTATCTGACCCGAAACAGTATCACCGGTGCGCAGATTGAAACGCCGGATCTGACTGGGAGAAACATAAATGTCATCAGGCCCCGGCAGATAGTTGTAGTCGGTGGCCCGCAGAAAGCCGAAACCATCCTGCAGGGTTTCCAGTACCCCCTCGCCAAAAATCGAACCATTCTGTTCGGTCTGGGCGTTAAGGATGGCAAAGATCAAATCCTGCTTACGCAGACTGGATGCCCCTTCAATGTTGAGCTCACGAGCGATGGTGTTGAGTTCGCTGATTTTTTTCCCTTTAAGTTCCTGTAAATTCATCTTTTCTCCTGCGTAACGTGCTGCATGATCTGGGCGTTGTTGGCAATGTTCTCTTTATAGCAGTCTGAAAATATATGTGCGAAAAGACCTTTAAGAGGAAAAATCAGAGGAACCTGATTGGCTGGGCACTCCCTGCTGGAAACGTACGGTAAATATTTTTTGAGGTTCGTGACATTTTAAATAACGTGCGAAGATATCAAAGGAGTTTCTGTCTGAGTGCCGGGAAACTAACGTGAGGTTGTTATGAACGTTATCCTGTATTTCTCGGGCTTGTCAACAAAAAACATCACTCAGTGCTGAAAAGATATTTTTTTTGTTAATTCGCCAGAATGTGCGCTCAGTAAATCATTGATGACAACTCCGGCCATGGTTAGTCCGAAAATTGACGGAATGTACGAGATACTGCCCAGGATAACCCGGCGATGCTCGCAGCGGAAGAGCTGTTCTTCTCGGTTTGGACAGATGCAGTCAACGCCGCAATCACGGGCTGATACACTCAGCTCCCGGTGCTCTTCTGTGGAGTAGACGACCGGTACGCCTGATGTTATCCCGGCCTTGCGCAGTATTTTACGCATGCTGCGAGCCATGCGGCAATTGCGGGTGGCGGAAATGTCTGCTGTGTGAATACTGGTTGGATCAAGTTTGTTGGCTGCTCCCATGCTGGAAATGACAGGGATCTGCTGTTCGCGGCAGACAGTGATCAAGGCGGCCTTGGCGGTAAAATGGTCAATGGCGTCCAGCACGTAATCCGGTCGTGGAGTGAGCAATTCAGCGGCATTCTCCTGCGAAAAGAAAACCTTGACCGGTAAAATTTCGGCGGCAGGATTGATGTCTCTCAGCCTTGAAGCCATCGTATCCACCTTTGACAACCCAACCGTGCTCGACAGTGCGTGGAGCTGGCGGTTGACGTTGGTCAGGCAGATGTCGTCAAAATCTACCAGCCTGATTCGCCCGACGCCCGCCCGCCCCAAAGCTTCGGCGGCGTAACTGCCGACGCCACCGATACCGCAGATGACAACTGTGCTGCGACGCAGTGTTTCAAGACCGTCAGTGCCGATCAGGAGTTCGGTGCGTGACAGACGATGCAGACTCATGGAGATAGTGCCGCAAGCGAGTTAAGCACATCACTGCACGCCAGACAGACTTCCTCTACAGAAACCTGATCAAAGCAGAGGCGTGACGTACAAAGAGCAATATCCTTGCACGGCAGACAGGGGAGATCCTTGCTTATGCCACGCCCCACGTCGGTCAGCGGAGAGAATTTTTTGACATTGATGGGGCCGTGCAACGCTACCAGCGGAGTGCCCAGCGCAGCCGCAACATGCATGGGTGCTGAATCGTTAGTAACGAACAACCGTAACCTTCCGATCAATTCGAACGCCTGGTAAACGGAAAGGTGCGATGTGTCTATGGCCGGATTCTTCATGGCAGCCATGACCTGGCAGACAACAGGTTGTTCAGCCGGAGTGCCGAACACAAGGATCGTGGCGCCGAAGGTCTCTGCCAGAAAATCGGCTACCGCCGCAAATCGATCCGTACTCCATCGTTTGAAATCATATGATGCACAGGGATTGATCCCCATGAGCAGCTTACCCTCAAGCCCCAGACGAGCCAGATAATCGTCAACCTCTCTGTGAGCAATTTCCGGAACTGAAAACTCAAGGCGGGTTTTTTTTGGCAGATCTGCCGGGGTCAAACAACCGGCATCGACCAGGAATTGCAGATTGCTTTCGGCGGCATGCATGGTTGCAGTGGCAAAACCGACGTCAAAACTTGAACGTATAGAAAAAAACAGTGAAAGTAACTGTTTATTGTGTCCGACCTTTGTCCGGCCGCGGGCAGCCAGAGCGGTCAGGGCACTTTCGGTAACACTATGCAGATCGATGACAAAATCATAGTGTGTGGTACGCAACTCTGAGATGAATGTTCGGAGCGTTGCCCAGAAGAGTCCGAACTCGCGTCGGGCCAAGTGTTCTTTCAGCTTTTTCTTGGGCAGCAGAAACAGTCTGCTCACATCGGGATGAAATGCCAGCGAGGCGGCAAAGCGGTCATAGACCACAAAATCGATCAGACCTTCCGGATAACGGATTTTGATGGCTCGAATGGCGGGGGTTGCCAAGAGGATATCGCCAAAAGAACTGAGCCTTATAAGGAGAATCTTTGTCATCTGCGAGAGTATCCGCCAATCTGAAAACAGGTGTTTCTCCGGTTATTTCAGCTGTTGCGTCCGGTACAATTCCGGATTAAGGGCCGGGTCGTTATACATCTTGAACTGTTTGTAAAGCTTCATCCGCTTTCTGCCTGCCTGATAATCGTTCAGCAACTGACCAAGGGCCTCAAACAGGTCACTGCGTTGCAGCTTCAGCACGGCCAGACGATAGAGGGAACGTTGCCGGTGTTCTTCGTTGATGTCGTTACGGAGACTATCCTCATCCATGTGGTATACCTTGAGCGACATGATCGAAATCCGATCCACAATGCTGCCGGGCGTTTCCGAGTTGATCAGGTCGGTGAGTGGTTCGGGTGCGGTTTTCAACAGTTCTGCCAGAATCGCCTCGTCCAGTTTCTCGATCAGATCGTTACGCTGCTGATTCAGCTTGTCGATAGCGCGCTTGACGGATGCAATGGCACTGTCGTCCACGTCGGTGCGGCGCGCCTTGTCCTCTTCATGCCATAGCAGGAAGTTGCGCCAGGCAAGTTCAAGGGCAATTGAATTGCCGGAAACGCCAGGGACTGCGCAGTTAGCAGGGTCGGCATGCCAGAATGTGATGCAGTGGTCAAATGTTTCCGGAAGCTGTGTCAGCTTCAATAGAGGAATCATTATGTAGTATCCTTTCAAACAAAGATGTTCAGTCCAGCAATCTTATGACAGCATCGAACAGGGCGTCAACGGTAATGCTTTTGCGACATTCAGAATCAAGCTCACATGTGGTTTGCTGACACGGGGTACATTGCATAAGCGACCGGACTGCAATATGCCGTTCACCTCGGGGAGCATAGGTGGCGGCACACGTGGCCCGATAGTAGGAAACCGTTGCCGTACCGACGGCTGCGGCCAGGTAGAGCGGTCCCGTATCGCCTCCTATCAGCAGGTCGACCCGCCTGATAACCGGGATGAGCTCATTTATACGCAACCAGGGGAGAAGTTGCACCGAGTCGCCGACCTCGCGCATGATCTGCTCCCCCAATGTCTGCTCATCGGGACTGCCCCAGTTTACCAGGATGGTGGTGTCCGGATACCGTGCAGTGATCCTCCGTGCCAGTTCGATCCATCCTTCAGGATACCAGAGCTTGGTTCGCCAGGTGGTCCCGACCTGAAACAGCAACACAAAACCGGGTGGAAGTTTCGCCATATAGAGTTCTGCCGCCAATTCGTCCCCGTCGGCGGAGAAAATGGCACCAGTCAGATTCATATGACTGAAATCTTTACCAAACGGGGTGCTGACAACCCGCAGATAGCGATCTGTCACGTTCCTGTCAGTGGCGAGGAACGGGATTTTACGGGTTGTAAAAAGGAGGTTCAGTTTTTCCTGCACCGCCTCTGCGCTGAAGCCTATACGTTCGCCTGCGCCGCACAACCAGGCTATCAGCCCACTCTTCAGGTTGCCCTGAATGTCAAAGACGATGTCATAAGAGCGTGTGCGCAGAGCAGCACGTAATGCCTTCATATCAGCACGGGTTGCAGGCGCAAGGGGGGCTTTGCGCCATTTCCTGGTACTGACGGCATGAATCCGGGCCAAGGATGGATTATGTTCAAGAACCGGAAGAAAGTGTTCTTCGACCACCCAGTCGATCTCGATACCGGGAGAGACCTGGTGCAGATAGTCGATGACCGGCAGAGCGTGGACCACATCGCCCAAAGCAGAGGTCTTGATGATCAGAACGCGCATATGCCGTTACATCTCTTCATTCACTGCGCGAATCCGGACTTTGAGTTTTCTGGTTTTCGACCGTCGCAATCCGGTCACGTCCGGCTGCCTTGGCATTGTACAGCGCTTCGTCAACCTGCCTGATGAACCGGTCAATGCTCATGCCGGGAACGAATACTCCATAACCGATGCTCATGGTAGCTCTGATGGACTGCCCCTCCCACTGGACCGATGTGTTTCGCACCTTTTTGAGGAGTTTTTCCGCAACGGATCCGGCTTTTCGCAGATCAGTCTCCGGGAGGATGACCAGAAACTCCTCACCTCCCCACCGGCTGCAGATATCTTCGCCACGCAGACTGACTCGCAGGGTATCGGCAAGCGCCCGAAGCATCCGATCCCCTGCAAGATGTCCATGGGTATCGTTGATATTCTTGAAATAGTCGATATCCGCCAGCAGTATCGAAAAGTTTTTGCCATGTCTCTCCGAGCGGCTTTTTTCCGCATCCAACCGTGCCGTCATCTCCCAACGATTGGCCAGACCGGTAAGTAGATCAGTTCGAGCCATCAGTTCAAGACGGGACTTGAGTTCCATCAACTGTGACTGGTAGCTGTCGCCGATCGAGACAATCTTGTTGAACCGGCGCAACAATTTTCCGTACTTCTCAACGAATTGCTCCACCTTCGGAGAAAGAGGATTCCCATCAAAAGCAGATTGGCGGACCAGGGCGCGCATCTCTCTGAGAGCTTCATCTTCGGCCGGCTCCCGACCAGCTGGCGTTGCCGGCGGTACGATTGCACTATCGCCTGAAATCGCGGCCTTCCGGGGCAGCCCCATTTTGTCGTAAGCGTTCTTGATGCAGTCGGGACAGATTCCATGGCTGAACATGATATCGACATGACTGCTGAAAAACGTTTCGAGCTGCTGCCAATAGTCGTTATCGGAACGGATCTTTTTGCAGTACATGCAGATCGGAAGTGCGACATTCTTCAACTGGATATACTTTTGTGCCGTTTCTTCAAGCTTTCTAGAAATATCCTGAAGCTGTGACTCATAGGAATCACTGATAATGACCGTTTTATTGAATTTCCGGAGCAGTTTTTTATATCCGCCGACCAGAGCGACGTATTCAGTGAAGAGTTCGACATCCGACGCTGCCTCGTTGAGAATCCCGAGAGCCCGGGTCAGCTCGGGATCTTCCATGGATATTTTCTTTCGTGGCATGTCACCCTCTCATTCATTGAAAGCTATAATAGTGAAAGGGAAGGTGACCTCTTCCCTGAACTCCTCTGCGAGGTCGCGCGAACGGGGGTTTTCCTTGTCATAGCACCATGTAACGGAAACCATGAGACCTCTCCCATGGGCTTCTTCCAGCAGGTCAAGCAGATCAAGTACGCACTTGGTACTGCTGCTGTTCATATAATTGACATTGATCTCGATGGTTAGTCCATCGGCTTCGGCAAGTTTTTCCCTGACCCATTGAGCAATCGGCGCATAGAACTCAAAAGAATTTTCAGGATACGAATCCCCCGAAATCATCAGTTTATTTTCTGTTGGGTCAAAGCTGACCTGCGGTGTGGATACGGTTTGTGATATGCCGTCAAACAATCGCATGAGCGTCTCCTAAAGCTGTGCTGTAAGTGTAAAAAATGCATACTGCCCGTTAATATCGCGAATATTGTATTCCAGCCGGCCTGTCGCCCGCTTTGCCATCTCCATCAGGCCTATTCCTGCTCCTGTTGCACCTGGCGCAACCTCGCAGCGCAACTGTTGCCGGATCAGCTTTTTGAGTTCATCGGAATTCATCGTGTTGATGCGGTCAATCCTGCTCTTCAATTCTTCAATATCATCCATCAGGATCACGTTTCCGGAGGTGACTACGTAGGTCTCACCGCGCCTTGCAATGACTATGGTGGCGGAGCCGGCGTCAGCAGTGGGAATATTTCTGAGGGTGAGATAGCTCCGGGCGTTCTGGGTCATCTCAATATAGACGGAAAAAACATCCTGAACCGCCATACGGGTAATGTTCTCGGCAGCCAGGTGATTCCTGACGGCGATACCTATCTCCTCGATGATGCTGTGGGAAAAGGGTCCGTTGAAGCACATCATGATACCGTCTTTTGAAAACTGCTCTCTGAGTTCGAAGAGATCCATTGTTTCCTCCTTCTGTGAAATTCTATCAGGAACAGGATGGAATGTGTCAAAATAAACTGAGTTAGAAACGGAAACCCGCAACGGTAATGTCATCGCGCTGACTGTGGCCACCCCGATAGTCGGCGAGGATCCGTTCGAAAGCTTCAGCCTGTGATTGCATCGCCAGATCGGCATGACCGACGAGAGCCGCTCTGAAACGTTCCGATCCGAATCCGTACCCCTTGATCCCGCCTGGTTCGTCAAGCAGTCCATCGGTCGTAAGGTAGCAACACTCCCCGACCGCAAGGTTCAGTTCATGACGGGTATACATGTAGTCAGTCCTGGAACCTTTATAACCAACCCGCTGATGATCACCGCGAATTTCACGCACCGTCCCCATTGACACGACATGCAGGGAAAGCCCGGCCCCTGAATATATCAGACGCCCTGCCCGGCGCTCAACCATGCAGATGGCGATGTCGAGACCGGCGTCCACCCCCTTGAGGTGCAGGGTCTTTCGCATCATGAGATTGAGTTCGAACAGAATACGGGACGGATCGTCGCAACAAGCCTTGTCTATAACGTGGTTCAGCACCGAATTGACGGTCATGGTCATGAATGCTCCCGGAATACCGTGACCGGTACAATCAATAACCGCCAGCAGGAAATAACCGGGAAAATCCCTCAGATAGTAGAAATCGCCCCCTACTGTTTCCTTGGGATGATACAGAATAAAATGTTCGCCGAGGCATCTTTCCAGCAACTCCTGTCCGGGTAGAATCGAGGACTGGATCATGCGGGCATAGCTGATGCTCTCCATGATTTTTCGCTGCGAATCCTCCAGCATCCTGTTAGTTGCAGAAAGTTCATCTGTCCGTTCCCGTACCTTGAATTCGAGATTACTGGTGTGATCAAGTATCATCGAGGTCATGGCATTGAACGAACCGGTCAAATCTCCCAATTCATCCTTTCCGGTTACCGGAAGCGCAATGTCATACCGTCCATCCGCAATCTCCCGCGATGCATCGGCAAGTCTCGTGAGCGGCACCAGCACCATCCGGTTGATAAGGATGCCGATCGTAATGATTACGAGCAGCAACGACAGTGACATAATCATGACAATCGGCAGAAACTCTCTCATGCTGATCACACGGGATACGTCAACAAGAACCACGTTGAACCACCCCATACCTCGCAGAAAGGAAACCGCCAGGAGGTAGTTCTTTCCGGCAAACCGCACAGGAAAAGCCCGCACGTCACTGACGCCGGCCGACAGGGATGTGATGGCATCACGTAGCTGCTCCCGTCCGGAAACATCGTCCATGAGACTGAAGATCGTGATCTTTTTTGCAGCATCCCGAACGTTGGCGTTATGCTCGACGATCTTCCTGTCCTCGTGGGCCTGTATTACCCCCGAGCGGTCGATAAGTATGGTCGCAAGACCCTTTTGTCTGCTATAAACGATTTCATTGAGGAAATCGGTTATGGTTATGCCGCCGCCGCATATTCCAACCCGTTGCCCTTGCTTGTCCACCATGATGGCATTGAACCAGACCTTTGCTTCCTGCAGAGTGGGGTTGTAGTCCAGATTCAAGGCGTAGCCGTCAATGGTGCGAAGCCCTTCAAAGAACCAGTTGTCGTCCGATTTTGCGGCATCCAGTGTCACCATTTCGACACATTCATGCCCGGTTCGCTTGTTGTAGACGTAGTAATGACGTGATGGTGCCAGTGCTATGAAGAAACTCTTGTCCCGATAAAACGTGCGGTAACTTTCCAGTTCTGCGAAAGCCTGTTTTCTGAATTCCTGATTCTCCTCGTCTGCAGCCCATTTCATAAGAGTGATGTCATCCGCCATTTTCCGTGCCAGCACAACCTCTCGATCGATGATGGAGATGATCTTGTTCTTCTCCAGCAGCGCCTCCTTGACACCGAAACGAAGGGCCAGATCGTCAATAATGCGCTTGGTGCTCGTGTTAAAAGCGAACAGAGTCATGAGACCGACCATCAGGCTGATGAGAATGATGACGGAAATAAATTTTGATTTAAGACTGTGAAGGCGCATGGTTGCTGTCCGGGGATGTCGCAGGCAAGATTGTGATGAATTCCGGGAGGGAACCCGAGAGTATAAAACATCATCCCGCTTATAGCACAGAATTTCGTAGCCGCCAATCTTCAGTTGTGATTGACGCGTCCATCCCGGCAATCCAGTTGAGGAAAAGCCGGAACAATTAATTGCGAAAGAACAGGTTCATGCTATAAAAGGTGACATGAAAGCCTGTTCCTTCATAACTCAAACGCAGGAGGCAACTCAGATGTTTACAAAAATTCGTTCCCTGTCGCTCGTTGCACTGTCACTGCTCATAGTTACCCTCTGTTCCTGTGCCGGAACCAGATCGTTCACCGCCGCCCCCCCCAGGGACGAAGCTTTTCGTACGGTACTGAAAAGGGAGCCATCTACACTCAACATACCGATTGAGGCATCGACGGACGACATCGCCAGGATACTGAATCAGACCGTTCGTAAAGAGTTGTACAAGGGTTCGACCGGTACCAGGGGGCTTGCCGCAGATGTTCAACGCAACGGGCCGATAGTTGTCGGCGCCACAGACAATTATCTGAATGTTACCCTGCCGGTTGCCATGTCGCTCAGTTACGGTATGTTCCAAATGCCGGCCATTTCCCTGACGTTGAAATTCAAGGCCACTGCCGGTATAACTCCCGACTGGCAGCTGCACACGGAGGTCTATTACCAGGGGTTGAGCGACCTGCTGGCCGAGGAGGTGGGGGTCGGCCCGTTGTCGCTCAAGCCGCGCAACATAGCGGCGGGGATTACCCAACCGGTGCAGAAGCTTTTATCCGAGCTGCTCACCAAAAAGATCAACGAGCTGTTCCCTCTCAAATCACAGGTTGCTCAGATCTGGAACACGCTCCAAAAGCCGCTATTGGTGGATAAGAACTACAATGCCTGGCTGAAGCTGACCCCCCGCGAGGTGATGCTGTACCCGCTATACGCCCGGAACAACCGGGTAAGATTGAGCGTAGGCATCAGCACGTTTGCCGAACTGGTGGTTGGACCCGAGCCGGTTGCCCGGCCTGTACAGTCACTGCCTGACCTCAAGCTGGTCAACACCTTCGATAAGACTTTCCGCATCGCCCTGAATGCCGATCTCTTCTACAAGGACCTACGTGCCATCGCAGCGCCTCTGCTGCTCAACAAACACTTCGATTCCGACGGCAAAAGTATCGTCATCAAGGATTTCGACCTGTACGGCAACGGAGAGAAGCTTGTCGTCAAGCTGGAAACTCAGGGTTCGCTGGAGGGGGTGTTCTATCTGACCGCCAAACCGGTGTTCAACTCTCAAACCAATATCTTTTCAGTGGAGGATGTAGATTTTGACGTGCAGACCCAGAGCCTGTTGCTGCGCTCGGCCGACTGGTTTCTGCACGGCGCCATAAGGGGTGTGATCCGGGAGAAGCTCAATATGAACCTGACCGAACAACTGGAGCAGACCCGCCAGATGGCCGGGAAAGCGCTTGCCAGAATGCAGCTGGTGGATCACATTATTCTGAAAGGTGACATGAAAAACCTGAAGTTTATCGATGCGATCGTGCAGAAGGATAAACTCTCCATCCAGGTGTACGCCGAGGGGGAATCAGCGGTCATTTTTCAATAAATACAAAGGTTCAGAAAAAACTCCACAGGTCATACCTTTGACAGAATCTTCAGCAGATGCGGCACCATCTGTTTCTTGCGCGACATGACGTTTTTCAACTCATACAGATGCGGTTCCAGTTGCGGGTATTCCATGACATGAGCGATGCGGGTATGTCCCTCCACCAGGAAAAGTGTTGTTTCAGTCGTGATATCGGTCACCATTAACCCGGCGATAAAGAGATTATCCCGGCGCTTGACATCTGCCAGTGCCGAGAGCAGTTCCGTTTTCATGCCGTAAAATTCGTCAAATCCGACCACCTCAACCTGCCCGACCCCGATGGTGTGTTTTTCATGCGTGAACTGTTTGAAATCGGCAGCAACAACCCGTTCCACCGAACCATAGTTCTTCAGCGAACTACAGGCGGCGAAGATATCACGTCCGAACTCCACAGCAGTAATCCCCGCCAGTTCTTCCAGCCAGGCTACGGCCATGCGATCGCGTTCAGTCGTAGTAGGCGATTTGAGGATGACCGTGTCGGAAAGGATACCGGCCATCAGCAGCGCGGCAATGGTTTGATCCGGTTTGACGCCGTATTCCCGATAACGCCCGGCCACCAGGGTACAGGTGCTGCCGACCGGCGAAGTGATGAAGGCGATCGGCGCGTTTGAATGCGTATTGCCCAGCTTGTGGTGGTCGATTACCTCTACTATTTCAACATGCTCTGCACCAGGCACCGCCTGTCCCAGCTCGTTATGATCCACAAGAATCAACCCGTAGGGGAGTGGCGCCAGTAATGATGACTTGGTGGCTACACCTGTCAGGGTACCATCTTCTTCCAGCGCAAGAACAGCTGATTCACCTGTACTCATAAGCTTCTGACGTAATCCGGTCAGGGACTCGCCGACACCGATGGATGTGAACTTATTCCCTGTCAGAAACGAAACCGGGGTGGAGAGGCGAACCAGCCAGGCGGCTGTGGCGGTATCATGCGATGTAAGCAGCACGGCAACACCTTTTACTGCAGCCAGTTCAATCAGTCCGTCTTCCGGAGCATGTCCTCCGGTCACCACCAGTACCCGAACGCCGCGTTCAATGGCAGCCTGCTGGATCGTACGGCGGTTACCGGTCATGATCAACAGTTCCCGAGGATCATGACCTTCGATACGACTGGTGAATGATTCCTCCAGCATGGCCCCGATAAACAGATTGAGGGTAATCAGGGAATCTCCTTCACCACCGCAAACATACGTGCCAGACAGAGTTCTGGTCAGGCATGGCAGGCTTGTCGTGACCTGACGCAGCTTTTCCTGACTCGGAAGCAGATAACTTTCCGAAAGACGACGAAGAGAGAGCACCCCGAGTGGTTTATTGGTGCTGTCAA
>Ga0194037_1000130_pt1 | contig 54587 bp, 43 predicted proteins | sample JunL306m_MetaG_FD_148653 | JGI IMG/M metagenome (GOLD analysis project Ga0194037, IMG submission 148653) | Anoxic zone freshwater microbial communities from boreal shield lake in IISD Experimental Lakes Area, Ontario, Canada - Jun2016-L304-6m | ecosystem: Environmental > Aquatic > Freshwater >... | reverse complement strand
CATTGAGCCTATGCCTGTTTTTAAGGGATCAAGCGATGATAATATAAATACCTAAAAGAACATCCTTATGAGAAGGCTTGCAATTTTAGGAGCTGGAGGTCATGGAAAGGTGGTTGCAGATACTGCATTATTGGCAGGATGGGATGAAGTTGTTTTTTTTGATGATACTTGGCCAAAACACAAAAAACTCGGACCATGGGAAGTTAAAGGAAACACGCATACACTTTTAGATTTAGCAGGTAATATTGATGGTGCTATTATAGCAATCGGTAATAATTTCTTTAGACTTAAAAAGCAGTTTGAACTACAAAAAGCTAACATCAACGTTGTTAAAATAATTCATCCATCAGCTATAGTTAGTACATATTCTAAAATTGGTGATGGTAGTGTTGTTTTTGCTGGTTCTGTAATCAATGCTTTCGCTAAAATTGGATGTGGATGTATTATTAATACTAGTTCTACAATAGATCATGATTGCATACTTGAAGATGGAGTACATATTAGTCCTGGAGCCCATTTAGGTGGAGGGGTAATTGTGGGTCATTCCACATGGATTGGAATTGGTGCATCTGTTATACACGGTATTCATATTGGTAAAAATGTTATGGTAGGTGCAGGAGCAGCGGTTATTAACGATATAGAGTCGGGTTTAGTAGTTGTTGGAGTTCCTGCTCTGAATAAAATTTAAAAAATAATGCTTAATACACCATTTCCACCATGGCCCTCGTATACCCCTGAAGAAGCTGAAGCAACCTCACGAGTGCTTTTATCAAATAAAGTCAATTACTGGACCGGTCAAGAATGTCGTGAATTTGAAAAGGAGTTTGCAACATGGACAGGGTGTAGATATGCAATTGCATTGGCTAACGGGACAGTAGCGCTGGAATTGGCGTTAGAAGCATTGAACATTGGATCAGGGGATGAAGTGATTGTTCCAAGTTATACATTTATTGCCTCTGCAAGTGCTGTGGTGATGCGAGGAGCTGTTCCTGTTGTGGCCGATGTTGATTATAATTCCATGACCTTAACCGCAGAGAACATTGCTGAAAAACTAACAGCTAAGACAAAAGGTATTATTCCCGTTCATCTCGTCGGATATCCGTGCGACATGGACCCGATAATGGAACTTGCTGACAAGCATAATATTAAGGTTATTGAGGATTGTGCTCAAGCTCATGGTGCCAGGTATAAAGGTAAGTCGGTCGGTACGATCGGACATATTGGTGCCTGGAGTTTTTGTCAAGACAAGATTATGACAACAGGGGGAGAGGGTGGCATGGTCACAACCAACGATCATACACTTTGGTCTAGAATGTGGTCTTATAAAGACCATGGTAAAAGCTGGGACGCAGTTTACGAATATCCGCATTTAGAGGGATTTCGCTGGCTTCATGAATCGTTTGGAACAAATTGGCGGATGACTGAGATTCAAGGTGTACTCGGACGAATTCAGTTGCACCGAATGGTGGATTGGACGGCTAAACGCCTGCATAATGCAACTATGATTTGGGATAATGTACAGAATATCAGAGGATTGCGCATTCCTGTTATCCACGAATGGGCTACCCATGCCGCGTATAAGTGTTATGTATTGGTTGATCAAAGTGCGTTAAACAAAGGTTGGAGTCGGGATAAGATAATTTCGGCCATTAATGATAAGGGAGTCCCTTGTTATAGTGGAGTTTGTCCGGAAATCTACCTGGAGAAAGCGTTTGATAATACAAGTTGGAGACCAACAGAAAGGTTGCCGGTTGCTAAACAACTTGGGGAGACAAGTCTTATGTTTCTCGTTCATCCCACTCTCACTGAAGAACATATCTCTAAAACCTGCAAGGCATTAAGGGAAGTTATGAGCATTGCAGTAACCCCTCATTAACCTAAATTCACCGGCTACACTACACATAATGAATAAAATCCTTTCAATCAATCTGATAGCGTTAAGTTTCATCAGAACTTCCCCTGTAAAATTATACCTCTTTGGTTTAAAACTCAACAACTCAAATTCCAAGTGATACTGTTTTACGGGGATAGTTCCCAGTTTTCACAACATTCCCGGCTCAAACCCAGGACATCAAATTTATGCCATTAAAATATAGGGCAGACATTGACGGACTCAGAGCTGTAGCGGTCTTGGCTGTCATTTTTTTTCATGCAGGCGTCCCTGGTTTTTCGGGTGGATTTGTCGGTGTTGACGTTTTTTTCCTGATCTCGGGGTTTCTTATAACCTCTATCATCTTAAAAGAGATTCATGCAAGACAATTTTCTATTGCCAGATTCTATGAGAGACGTATAAGAAGGATCTTTCCTGCTCTGTTTCCTGTTATCGCATTTACACTTGTGGTTGAAGCCTATCTGTTCGACGCAAATGCATTCAAAGACTTTGGTCAGAGCATAACTGCAACAACTCTTTTCTATTCTAATATTTTATTTTGGCATGAATCGGGGTACTTTGCAGCCCCTTCAATTCAAAAACCTTTACTCCATACTTGGTCTTTAGCAGTAGAGGAACAGTTCTATATCTTTTTTCCCCTTGCTTTAGTATTTATTAATAAATATTTGAAGAGTCGTTATCTATTGTGGATTCTTATCGCTATTACACTTTCTCTTGGGGCAAGCGTCTTGGGGGTGTGTTACTTCCCACAACCGACATTTTACCTTGTTCCTACACGGGCATGGGAACTGCTTGCAGGATCTATCCTCGCATTGGAAATATTGCCAAACCTTTCAACACCATTACAGAGAAACATCTTATCAATAACGGGCCTAATTTTAATTATTTTCAGTATTGGGTTTTATTCTGATGCCACTTTATTTCCAGGGCATAACGCAATCCCACCTGTATTAGGTACATGGTTAATTATTTATAGCAGTAGGGGCAAAGGAACGGCTATTGTAAATAAATTCCTTTCATTACGTCCTCTGGTTTTTATCGGAACCATCTCCTATTCTTTCTACCTCTGGCACTGGCCCTTTGTTGCATTTGCCAAGTGCCTGAATTTTCGACCTTTTCAATGGTATGATAGTTTGATCATTATTATTTCTTCATTGGCAGTTTCAATCCTGTCGTGGAAATATATTGAACAACCTTTTCGGGGAAAGTATGCGCTATTACCGGAAAGAAAGATGCTGTTCTTTATTGCATTTGCAGTAATGATATTTGCTTCAGGAATAGGCGTTATTATTTATTGGCAGAATGGTATGGATTGGCGTTATCCTAAGATTAATGCGGAAATAAAGGAAATGACGAAATCCGAAAAATCGTTTTATGACTGGAAAAAATCTGATAAATTGATAGAAGGACTTAATGATGGCAGTACTCCTATTGTTATTGGTTCTAATAATGGTCGACCTGTTTTTGCATTATGGGGTGACTCGCATGCAGATGTATTTATAAACGAGTTTGCCAAAAAAGGGATAGAATATGGATTATCAGGATATATTCTGTCACACACCGACCGATTGCCATTATTAGGATTAAACCAGCGAAATGGATTCTTATCAAAAGGCGCATTTAATAAGGAAGATAATAATCGAAGCGTTATTTCATTTATAAGAGCTCATCCAGAAATAAAAACTGTTATTATGGCTGGATATTGGAGTAAAAATGATCCAGCGCTGCCTGAGTTGAAAGCTGGGCTTTTCAATTCTGTTAAAGCGTTGTTAGCATTGGGCCTGGATGTAGTAATTGTAAGTGATGTTCCAACTTTGTATGTATCACCAGCTCAATTTATATTTACCATGAAAAGGTTGAACATGGATCCAGCTTTTAATAAAATAACGCCAACAGCTTATCAATACGCAGATCAAAACAAAGTTGCTTTAAAAGCATTTCATGAATTAACTGCGTTTAAAGGAGTAACAGTTATACACCCGGAATCTCTATTATTCCGTAATGATAAGGAGTTAATGGTGATGTTTAATAATAAACTACTTTATGGTGATACAAATCATTTGTCCTCGTATGGCGCTAAATATGTTATCCCGGTCTTTAATGATACTTTCAAGAAAATGGCAACAAGGATAAGCAACCAATAAAGACCTATTTTATTAACAACCAAACTGAAATTACCAAAAGAAAGAAACCTATCTTGCCCTTGTAACGAATTAGTAGTCCTTTCGGAAAAAGTCTATACCCTTGAGAAAGAAGATATTACGACATTTTAATAACAACTGCTCACGCGGTTTATAATGGTGATATGTTAAAATTGTTGTGACGTGACTGGGTCATCCGAAACAAATAATATTCATCGACATATGATACTTAGGGATATTCTTTATTTCAGCACTTTCAGTTTAGGGATTCCCAAGATCGATACCTTTTCGAAAATACCTGATATTTCTTTTGCGTTGTAGAGACATAAAAATACTCGATGGGAAAATAATACGTAGCTTATTAAGTCACTATCAAGACACAACGCTTGAATATATTTCAATAGAAAAAGGTTTCCTTCATGCTCCTGATCAATAAAATCCTTCCAATATTTTTATTACCGATTGGCTTTACCATTTTGTGTATAATCACTGGTTTGGTTTTTCGCAAAAAGGTATTATTGTGGTACGCTGTTTTGGTTCTTTGGCTTTTCAGTATGCCTGCAGTTTCTGATGGTTTAATGCACATAGTCGAAGGAACCACAAGAAGAATTCCCGTCAATTCACTTCAAAAAGCAGATGCCATTGTGGTACTCAGCGGTATGCTTCGTCAAATTGACGGAGCTCCATTAGGCGAGTGGGGTGATGCAGTCGATCGTTTTTATGGAGGAATCGATCTTTTCAAGGCGGGCAAAGCTCCTGTAATAGTATTCACCCGCGGTAAAGTTCCATGGCAACCCAATGCGACTCCAGAAGGGGACTTGCTTGCCAAAAGGGCTCTATTTCTGGGAGTTCCACAATCAGCGATACATTTAACCGCAATAGCGGGAAACACAGTTGATGAAGCAGTTGCAACTAAAAAGTTGCTGGGAGTGGAAAAAAAATACGGAAAACACATTATTCTGGTTACAAGTGCATATCATATGCGGAGAGCACAATTGCTCTTTGAAAAAGCCGGATTTCAAGTGATTCCCTTTAGGGTGGACTATCAAATTGATTCTACTTCAGAATTCACAGTATTAAGCTATTTACCTAATGGAGAATCGATGAACAAATCCGAAAGAGCCTTACGGGAAATTATAGGTTGGATTTTTTATTGGGTGCAGGGATTAATTACATAGGAGCATGTGTAAAAATAAAAAACTCTGGTTCGCAAGTTTTAGATTAAAATACAAAAAATAAACCCCTCATGAATAAGCGCCAAGCCGTATTCATACTATTTCTCCTCCTGATACTACCTAGTATCGTACTTGGAGAAGAATACAAGAATGTCGAAGTTACAAAACTGATAACCTCAACCACAGCCAGCAACGGCCAGCCCTTAAATTATCTTCAAACCGCCAACCCCGAAGTAACTGCTCTCATTGTCAGTGTTCCCCCCGGAGGCTCCACAGGCTGGCACCAGCACCCTGTACCGGTTTATGCCTATATGCTCGATGGAACACTGAATGTCGAAATCAAAGGAGGCAAAACCTACGTATTTAAAAAAGGCGATGCCATACTCGAAGTGATGAATACACTTCACAACGGCTATAATTCAGGGTTGGAACATGCGACTCTTGTTGTATTTTATACAGGAGCTGTCGGAGTTCCGAATGTCGTTAAAGAAAAGGTGGAGCCCATTTCAGCTCAGCCTTGAAGGTGTACTTTTTTTCATCATGCAAGAGTTAATGCCGGTAAGTAATATATCTGTTGCTCTTGATATAGGAACATCCAGAGTGTGTATTGTTGTTGCCGAAAAAGATGAGTTTGGCAAATTGGCTATCCTCGGTAAAGCTTGTTCGCCATCGGATGGTCTTCGGAGAGCAACAGTTGTAAACATTAACAAAACAGTAGCGGCAATTCAAGCGGCAGTTGCCGAAGTTGAACGTGTGTCTCAGGTTGTGGTTCACGGAGTTAACGTGTCGTTGTCCGGAGCGCATGTCCATTGTATTCAAAGCACGTCGGAAATAAGCATCAACCAGTCGGGGGTTGTTAACGAGTCTGATGTAACTCGGTTTCTTGAAAAAGCGAGATCCAATATTCAGAATCTCGATATTAATCATGAAATTATTCATGTAATCCCCCAGGAATTTATTGTTGACGATCAGGACAGACTTCTCGATCCCATAGGAATGGCCGGGACCACAATGAGAGGCAGTGCCTATATTGTTGTGGGGTTGAGAACAAATATTCGTAATATCCGGCAGTGTATTGAGAAGGCTGGCCTTAAGGTAGGTGGACTTACTTTCCAGCCTGTCGCTTCTGGTCTTGGTGTTATAAGGGAGGGGGAGAATAAAGGGGGTTTAGTTGTCGTTGATATCGGTGCAGGCACCACTGAGATTGCTGTTTACAATAATGGGGCTATTCATTATTCTGAGGTTATTACTATTGCGGCAAATGACGTAACATTAGATATTGCTCATGGTGTACAGGTACCCGAAGAGGTTGCTGAGCAGCTAAAAATTAAGTACGGCTGTGCTGATACTCGGTTTAGTGGGAAGGATGAAGAAATTGTGATTGAGAGTTATGATGGAAAACCTCAAAAAACTTTCCCCAAAAACTCTCTGCACATGATCGTCGAAGCAAGGATGATGGAAATATTTGAACTTGTGAAGGATTCACTGATGTCAACCGGCTATTATGAGGATATTAATGCTGGTGTAATTATAACAGGAGGCGGCTCTTTGCTCCCTGGGGTAGTGGAGTTAGCCCGTCATGTTCTGGGTCTTGATGTTCGTATCGGTTATCCGGAAGGACTGTCCAGCGAATCAAAGGCCTTTTTCAAGAGCCCAATAGACTCCACTGTAATAGGGCTTGCCGCACATGTATATCGGAACAATAAAGCAGTAGGCCAATCTTTCGCCACGTTAGAGCCTCTGCCTGAGACTCCTCCCCAGGCAGTTCCACGTCAGATTCAAAAGGCGAAGGAACTGACTGTAGACTGGAAGAAAGTTGTTGATGGTTTTCAGGATTGGTGGGCTAAATTATGATATCTATTACTGACGCTACACTGTTTGCTACTCTTCGCAAGGTTTTTGGGTTTCGTGAGTTTCGCCCTAATCAGGAACAGATTGTTCGCGCAATCTTAGCAAATAAAGATGTTTTTGCCGTCATGCCGACTGGGGGTGGAAAGTCACTCTGTTACCAGCTTCCTGCTGTTTTGCTTTCTGGAACCTGTATAGTTATCAGCCCGCTTATTTCCCTCATGAAAGACCAGGTGGATGGGGCGCGAGCCAATGGAATTCGTGCAGCTTTTCTCAACAGCTCTCAATTGCCTGATGAACGTGACCGAGTGCTTCATAAACTGCTTTCAAACTCAATAGACCTTCTCTATGTTGCCCCTGAACGGTTTAACCTCGACCACTTCAGAGATGTAATCGCCAGGGTAAAGATCAGCATGGCCGTTATAGATGAGGCTCATTGTGTTTCAGAATGGGGGCATGACTTCCGACCAGACTACCTGTCGCTTTCCGCCTTGGTTTCACTGTTTCCTGATTTGCCTGTTACCGCATTTACTGCAACGGCAACGCACCTCGTGCAAAAGGACATACTCGACAAGCTGACTCTTCGTGACCCACTTATTGTCAGGGCTTCGTTTGACCGCCCAAATCTTTACTACGATGTTCTGTTCAAAGATAGCGTCGATGTCCAGCTTGTTTCATTATTAAAGAGTAATGCAGGCAGGGCTGGCATTATCTATCGTACCAGTCGAAAAAGTGTTGACGATACAGCATCTATGCTGCAAAAAAAAGGGTTTCGTGCTCTCCCGTATCATGCTGGTCTTAGTGACCATGATCGTGAACACAACCAGGAAGCGTTTATTCGTGACGAAGTTGATGTTGTTGTGGCTACTATCGCATTTGGAATGGGTATTGATAAATCAAATATCCGTTTTGTTATCCATGCCGATCTTCCAAAAAGCATTGAACACTACTATCAGGAAACTGGCAGGGCAGGCAGAGACGGCGAAACTGCACATTGCACTCTTCTTTACGGACAGGGTGATATTCCGAAATTACGTTATTATATAGATAAAAATCCGGACGAAAGTGATAGAAAAAGATCCCTTGAGGCGCTTAATAAGGTTATTTCATTTGCATCAACATCTGTTTGCCGTCGCAGCACACTTTTAGGCTATTTCGGAGAAACCTATCCGCACGACAATTGCGGTACTTGCGATATCTGTCTTGGTACTCGCGAAGTCGTTGATGGTACCCGCGATGCACAGATGTTGCTATCAGCTATAGTTCGTACCGAAGAACGTTTTGGTGCAATGCACATTGTGGATATAGTTTTAGGGAGCAATACTCAGAAAATCAGGGACTTTGGACACGATCGTTTAATAACCTACGGCGTAGGTAAAGGTAAAAACAAAAAATACTGGCGGCAGCTTATCGATGAACTCCTGGCTCAAAAAGTCATAGACAAATCCGAAGGACTTTACCCCACACTTTTTCTTCTTCCAAAAGGAATTCAAATCCTCAGAAATGAAAAGCGTATAGATATAGTCCGAATGGTAGAAAAAAAGACAACGAAAGAGTCGAATAGCAGACAAGAAGCACTCACTACACCTCACAATCAGGAGCTTTTTGAACTCCTCAGGATACAACGCAAACAGTTAGCCAGCGAACAGGGGATACCTCCCTATGTGGTTTTTTCAGACCGCTCCCTTCATGAAATGGCGGCTTTTTATCCACGAACAGCTGAAACTTTGCTTAATGTTTCTGGAGTAGGAGACGTTAAATTAGAGCGCTATGGGCGTCAGTTTCTCCTGCTTATCGACCGCTATTGCAGTGAACACCCTGAAATTGCAGTTTGAATAGAGTAAATACCAGGAAGGAGTTTTAGAGCTTAAAGCAGGTATAAGTTCCTTGAATTTTGAAGATGCGGATAGATTGATAAATCATTTTCGGGAATTTCAATTGTCTCCAAATCCACAGTGAGACATGTCTCCGCAGCATCCTGCAAGTTTACGAGAAACTCTTCCAAAGTGTCACCTTGGGTAGCGCACCCTTGAATTGCGGGAATTTCAGCCCAAAAGCCACATTCCTCTGCTGGGTGTACAATAACTTTCAATTTCATAGTGAGATTAATATGATTAAACAGGTCAATTATATTCTTAAATATTAGCCTATCATCCGCAAATTGACCAAGCCAAAATAAAATGGATAGCTGACTAAGGATCCGTCAATCAAACAGAAATGAATACTTTTCCTATGTGAAAATATCCCATTTCATATATTAAATTAAAAGGCTTTAACGAAAAGTCATGATGCCCCGTTCTTATTTTTTTCTCTTAGAACGGGGTTTTCTAGTAATAAAGTAATAGGGTAATAATTTTTATGCAGCTTACAGCTAAACTCACAGCAATTCTTCCTGAACAGACAGGCGCCGGTAAAAATGGCCAATGGAAAAAACAGGATATTATAGTAGAAACTGACGGGCAATACCCTAAGAAGGTTTGTATTTCTTTGTGGGGAGAGAAGTTTGATAGAAACATCCTTAAAGTGGGCAACCGTCTGACGATTTCGTTTGACATTGAAAGCCGGGAGTTCAACGGTAAATGGTATACCGACGTAAAAGCCTGGAAGGTTGAGTCGGGCAATTCATCAGGACCATCAACAGTTCAACAGGCGGGGGAGTCTTATAACGCTCCAGCATTTGAGTATCAGGGCGGACCTGCAATTGTAGATGATGATTGCCCTTTCTAGACGCTGAAAGAGAACAATAGACTAATAATTACTATGCGGCTTAAGAAGAAGATTGCGCTCGTTACAGGAGCAGCAGGGGGGATAGGAAGAGCGGCAGCACTCTGTTTTGCCGCTGAGGGTGCCATGGTGGTAGTCAGTGATATCAATGCTCCTGGATGCATCGAAACCTTGGAACTCCTTGAAAGCACAGGTGGAAAAGGGATGTTTATTCAGGCCGATGTCACGCACGAAGACCAAATTCTGTCGCTCTACAAAAAGATAGCTGATGAATTCGGAAAACTTGATATTGTTGTTAATATTGCCGGTGGTGACTGCGAACCGGCTGCGGACGTCGATGATATCGATTACGAGAGGATGAGTGCTAATCTTGATGTAAACCTCAAGTCTTGTATTATTTCATGTCGTGAAGCGGCACGGGTGATGAAGCCGCAGGGTTTTGGCAAAATTGTCAATATGAGTTCGCTTGTCTATCGTGGCAGTCCTAACCAGTTTTCCTACTCGGCAGCCAAAGGTGGCATTTACGCATTTACCCGTTCGCTTGCCATGTCGCTTGGCCGTTACGGCATAACAGTTAACGCACTTGCACCTGCACTTGTTGAAGTTCCGGCATTTGTCAATGCGCTAGGTCCTGAACGCTGGGAAATGCTCCGTCAGGATTGTGCACAACGTTATCCGCTCGGTAGGGTCGCAACGCCCGACGATGTTGCCCGATGTGCCTTGTTTCTTGCTTCCGATGACGCTTCCTTTATAACAGGACAGATACTAGAAATTTCCGGCGGTGCAAGGCTATAAACCTGCATCCGTCCTGATGGATCCAATTTTAAATATTTCATGACGATAAGAACAGGCCTCGAAAAAGTGAAACCGATAACCAGCGCGCCACGAGAAATCCCGTTTAATTATACCTCAGCCGGAGATCGGCAGGCAATATCCTTTCTGCTTGGGCCGAACATTGTGAAAATGCTCGATGAATTGCGCGATTTGCGGGTTACCGGCAGGTCAGCACGTTTGCTTATGGGTATTATCGGCGAAATTCTTATTCACCGCCGCAATCCCTATCTTTTTCAGGAACTTGTAGATTCTGCCGTTCGCCGTCGCAGGCTCTTCGAAAGGGCAACTCAAGAGCTTGATACCATTTCCGAAATGGCAAACGGTGAAGCCCGCGTTTCGGCTATAGTTTCAGCAGTACGCGAGCAGCTCGAGAGGTTCCGTGCTGCTGTTGAGAACACGCCTGAACTTCGCCGTCGTATGAAGCGCGAACTGGGAGCAGTAGTCGGAGCAAAAAACGTCCTTTTTGACCCGTTTTCCTTAGCAGCCCATGCGACAGATGCTACCGACTGGCGGCTTCATCTGCCGTCGGCAGTTATCACCCCTGACGATGAGTCACAGGTTGCTCCTCTCATTACCGCAATAGCCTCGCTTGGACTTAACATCATTCCCCGTGGTGCAGGAACAGGGTTAACCGGGGGAGCAGTCCCGCTCCGATCAAGGTGTGTGATTATCAACATGGAACAACTGAACCATATCAAAGGGATCTCGGTTCGGGATTTTCAGCTCGATAATGGCCAGATTTCTCAGGCTTCGGTGATTGAAGTTGAAGCAGGAGTTGTTACTGAACATGCAATGGAGGCGGCTGACGAGCACGGACTGGTGTTTGCAACCGACCCGACAAGTGAGTGGTCGTGCACTATTGGCGGAAATATAGCCGAAAATGCCGGAGGCAAAATGGCTGTCCGGTGGGGCACTTGTATTGATAATCTGCTGGAATGGCGCATGGCAATGCCTACCGGAGAAAACTGGACGGTCAAGCGCGTCGATCACAAGCTCCGAAAAATCCTGCACGAGGATACCGTAGTATTTGAAGTCTGGAACGACCGGGGCAGGCGAGTCGATCGAATTGAACTGCTCGGAACCGATATACGTAAAAAAGGACTCTGGAAAGATATCACCAATAAAGCACTTGGTGGAGTGCCTGGCCTTCAGAAAGAAGGGACAGACGGTGTCATAACCTCTGCAGTTTTTGTACTTTACCCAAAGTATCCCGAAAAAAGGACCCTTTGTCTTGAGTTTTTCGGGCCCGATATGGACGAAGCAAGCAAGGTGATACTTGAACTTTCAAAAATATTTCCATTCTATTCAGAAAATCGGGAAGCACTGCTGGCACTAGAGCATTTTGATGACGAGTACATCAGGGCTATCGACTATAAGGTCAAGGCTCCCCGTGCCCAGACACCAAAAGCTGTGCTTCTGATTGACATAGCCGGCCATACGGTAAGAGAAGTTGAAAATGGAGTGGAACGTGTGGAAGACCTACTGAAGCCCCACCCCAATACCATGATGTTTCTCGCCAAAGACTATGCTGATGCGGTTCGTTTCTGGGCCGACCGTAAAAAGCTTGGTGCCATAGCCCGGCGAACCAATGCATTCAAGCTTAATGAAGACATTGTAATTCCGCTTGAAGCACTTGCCGGATTTGCCCGATTTATTGACGAACTCAATATTACAGAAGAGCGGTATGCTCAGCACTGCTTTGTAGAGCGCTCACGTACCATTTTTGCCGCCCCGGGAGTTATTGAGGATGGAGGTCAGTTTACCTCAAAAATTCCCGCAGGTCTTGAGCTCTGTCGCCTTTTTGACGATAAAATATTACTGGCTGAAGAAGAATCGCTCCGTTCACTTTCCATTATACAGGATCTCAGCCGTGAACTTGGAGAACTCGTACAGGGTTACCCTGAAATGGAAGCTGCGTTTGCTGAAGCTTATACGTACGTTCGCAACAGGCGAATTGTGCTGGCTACACACATGCACGCTGGTGACGGCAATGTTCATGTCAACGTTCCCGTACTCTCTAACGACCGGCCAATGCTCGAACGGGCCGACAAGGTGATCGACAATGTGATGCAAAAGGTTGTCTCCCTTGGAGGGGTTGTATCAGGGGAGCATGGCATTGGCGTAACTAAACTAAAGTATCTTGACCCTGCCATTGTCGAAGAACTTACCAGGTATCGTCGCAAGGTTGACCCGCAAGGCATTATGAACCCGGGAAAACTGGACGATTACGAAGCACTCGATCATATATTTACACCGTCTTTCAACCTGCTCGAACTTGAAGCACATATTCTCAGACGTGCCCAGATTGAAGAGCTCTCCAAAAAGGTTGACTACTGTATCCGCTGCGGCAAATGCAAAACCGATTGCTGTGTTTACTATCCATCAAGGGGCATGTTCTACCATCCACGCAACAAAAACCTTGCGATTGGTTCATTAATTGAAGCACTTCTTTTTGATGCCCAGCGAGAGCGATCTACTGATTTTGCGCTTTTAAAGTGGCTTGAAGAAGTCGCCGACCACTGCACGATTTGCCATAAGTGTCTCAAGCCTTGTCCTGTCGATATTGATAGTGGCAATGTTTCGGTGCTGGAACGTGAAATTCTTACAGAATGGGGCTTTAAGCACTCCTCTCCGCTTACTGAACTGACTTTGCGCTACCTCGATAGCCGTTCACCTGCATTCAATACCATTTTTCGCAGGGCAATACTTCGTATGGGAGGGGCTGTTCAGCGAGCAAGCAATAAACTTTCGCAATCGCTCCAACTGGACCAGGATTCTCCAGCTCCATATCCTCTCAGGCTTTTGCGTTCCCCGGTACCACCCGTTCCAAACCAGACTTTACGCGACGTCCTACCCGAGTGCGGCCCCGACCAGGTGATCGTGTTCGAACCTGCAGGCGAGGCAAAAAGTAATGTTTTCTACTTTCCAGGGTGCGGATCTGAACGCATGAACTCAACAATTTCCATGGCGGCTATTCATGTGTTGCTTCAGCTTGGCGTAAGGGTTGTGTTGCCACCTCCGTTTCTCTGCTGTGGTTTTCCTGCCCATGTCAACGCCAAGACTGACCAGTATTCAAGCATAGTGCTGCGTAACACGGTCATGTTCAGCCAAATCAGGGAAATGTTTTCTTACCTCGATTTCGATGCCTGTGTGGTCACCTGTGGTACCTGTATGGAAGGTCTCGATGCCATTGAAACCGGCAAACTTTTTGGCGGAAAAATAATTGATGTAGCAGCCTACGCGCTCGAAAAAGGAATGAAACTCGATGGCAATAGGGATTATCTTTATCATGCACCATGCCACGACTCTCTTTCAGGTAAAGCTCACCTGACCCTGCAGAAAATTGGAGGGTTCGGTACAGTAACCCCAGTTCCGCATTGCTGCTCCGAAGCCGGCACCCTTGCACTCTCTCGACCCGACATTACCGATTCCATGCTTCAGCGTAAAAGGGATGCCATTAATGGGGTAATGCAGGATGTAATGCGCAACGATAAAAAAGCCGTAATACTGACCAATTGCCCCTCCTGTATACAGGGACTTGGACGAAATCTAGATCTTGGTATTCAACCTCAGCATATAGTTGTTGAGCTCGCAGAATTACAGTCAAAAAAAGGGTGGATGGATATCATGCGAAATCAAGTTTCCAAGGGAAAGGTTGCAACATTTTAATGATTTCTGTTCGGGCGATTCCTTGCCATGATTTCACTATTATTCAATCGTTACGTACATTTTATTCAAGATAAATTGTACGTTAAATAGGGCTTAATAAACTTTTAAAAAGGAGAAATCTATGAAGAAATCGATCTGGCTAATTGCCGGTATCACAGGGATTTTTTTAGGCAATCCTCTTACCGAAGCTCAAGCAGAAGTTGGTATTCGTATCGGGGATGTTCGAGTAGGTGTTGGGGAACGAGACAGGCCTCATTTTGTTATCGATACACGCCCAAGATTTATCTATCTGCCTGATCAGGGATTTTCAGTTTCGCATGGTGGACCTTACGATATCATTTATTATGGTGATTTCTATTACCTCTATAGTGATGGTGGTTGGTACCGTTCATCCCATTACAGAGGTCCATGGGCTTTTGTTCGCGAACATAGCCTTCCTTATAAACTTAGAAGACATGGCTGGGATGATTTAAGAAGATATCGTGACATTGAGTTCCGCCGCCATGATGGTAGATACTGGGAAGATCGGGATCGTCAGGAAAGGGGCCGTTACGACAGAGGCCCGCACCGTGAGTTTGATCGCAGGGATGAAAGAGGTCCGGGTCGTGATGATCGTAGGGATGGTGGTGATCGTCCAGACGGAAGGGGTAGATAACATCGGTATCCCGGTGATGAGCTTATAATTCCTCGGTATCTGTACTGAAAATCTTCTAAAAAGGAGAATGAGTATGAATAGAAAATTTTGGATGATAGCCGGAATTGCGGGAATGCTTCTTGGTATGCCACTTTTCAGTGTTCAAGCGCAGCCACCACCACCGGGAGAACGTATGGTGGAAAGAAGGCCTCCACCTCCTGAGTTTGAGTATCGTCGCCACCATCACAGGCGCGAAAGATTGCGGTTTCTCCGTGAAGAGGAAAGGAGACGGCATCTGGAGTGGGAGCGTCGTCGACACGAACGCAGGCGTTTTCATCGTCATGATCGGGACAGAAGATACTGAGCGATTAGTAACTTTGGTTAAACACACAAAAGGGAGCAAAGATAATTTATTGCTCCCTTTTGTGTTTTCAGGATTCCCAGCTTCCCCACCATATGCATAAACGTACAAGGTGAATTATAACTTTTCCACAGAGAGTTGTACATTACAACGAAAGGTAATATAACGCTATAAACTAATGAGGAGAGTATGGGTGTAGCTTCCAAACTGCAACTTGCCGCAGACGCAATAGAAGATGCAAAGAAACGCCTAAATAGAGCAAAAGATGATGCTGATGACGATTATGAAATTCGTCAGGCTATGAAAATTCTTGAAGATGCTCTCGCCTATATACACGGAGCATCCTCAGAACTTCAGAAATAGCAGTTGATAGCTCTTGCCGTTTTGTAATGTACTACGACAGCCATTTAGCTCTGGTGTTGTAAAGTGGCACGCATGGTCAGCGAGTTACATAAAAACAGGCAAATTTAAGATATCCCGTTTCCGGCATGGCAAGGAGAACCGGATGATCAAATGGTTGAGAATTTTTGTGTATTAACCGAAGCTGGCATCCCGCCGAAAGAGCTGCCTGATGCACACATTGCAGAAAGTCTTCTTCCGAAACATGATGACTGCAGGAAGCCGTTGCAAGAACTCCGCCATTTTTCAATAACTGTAGCCCAAGCTTATTAAGCCTTTTGTAAGCCTTAAGAGCGCCCGGAAGGTTTTTGCGGCTTTTCGTAAAGCTCGGTGGATCCAGAATAACCAGATTAAACGACTCTTTTGACTCCACCATCTGATCGAGGGTATCAAAAGCATCTGCAGCAACAAGACTGTATTCCCTGAACTTGTTAAGCTGTGCATTTCTGTCTGCTCGTTGCAGAGCCTCCTTCGAAGCATCAACAAGAATGGCAGAATGGGCCCCACCATACAGCGCATTCAGTGCAAATCCGCCATCATTCGTAAAGACATCAAGAACTTCGGCATTTTCAGAAAACTTCCTGATAACCTTTCGATTTTCACGCTGGTCAAGGAAAAAGCCGGTTTTCTGTCCCTCAAAGAGATTAACCTCATACGTTATACCTGCATCGTGGATAGTCTGAAGCGTCTCCGATCGTTCACCACGAACAACATCTTTATACAGCGTCAGTCCTTCAAGTTCTCGGAGGGGTGATTCATTACGAACGATAATAACAGAAGGGTTCAACATTTCCTGCAGAACATCGCATATCAGCGGCATATGGATATCCATTCCTGCAGAAAAAGCTTGAACCACAATAGCATTATTGAACCTGTCCACAATCAGCCCAGGCAGACCATCAGATTCGCCATGTATAAGGCGATAGGCATTAGTCTCTTCACTCTTGTAAATCAACTGGCGGAGTTTAAGAGCTTCAAGAAATTTTTTCAGAAAAAAATCATGATCAGGTTGTTCATCTTTACGTGAAATCAGCCTGATGGCAATAAGTGAATGCGGATTATAAAACCCGGTTCCCATAAACTTTTTATCGTGGGTAAAGAGTTGTACTGTTTCCCCGGAAGCGATATCGCGCGGTACATTAGCGAGTTCATTGCTGAACACCCATAAATGACCTTTCTGGATTCGGTGGTGTTCTTTTGGCTTAAGGTAAAGGTCTTGCATGGCTTGAAAAATGGCTTGTAGTTTTGATAGCTTTGAATTTTACCTTAACATGAATGAAGGGTAAAACACAAATGTTCCTAACCTATCCAATGTGTTGCTTGGAAATTTATGAACCTGATGCAATGTGCAGCAAAACGGGTGATTCTCAAAGGAAATAAATGCGACTGACTCGAAAGAGCTATAGATACTGACGATTGATACTAATATAAAGGGAATGAGACGATGAAAAGAAGGGGAGTGTTGTCACTCATACTATTACTGCTTGTTTTATGTGGCGGTTGTGCTGAATTTCGAACAGTCGGCAGAGAGGATGTGTCGGGTACGCAAGTAGCGCTTACTGCTGAACAAGGCGCCTTGTACTGTGAAGTTGCCAAAGCATCACCTATCATCCAGTCGCTCGACGGCTATGCAGATGTCTGGATTAAAACACCGAAACGAAAGAATCGTGTGTTTTGTAACATCCGGATCAACCGGGGGCACGAAGCTCGAATGATAGTCAGCGCTGGACTTCTTGGGTGGCCTGTTGCTGATATGTTTTTCAGCAAGGACTCCCTCTACGTTCACGATATGCTGAATAACCGGCTTTTTCTCGGCAGCAATAACCAGCTGAACCTCGAAAAAATTATAGGAGTAAACTCCGGGTTCCCGCTTCTTTCCGAATCACTTCTCGGGTTAGTGAACATCACTGAACCGCTCAGCGCCATCAGGTCAGTTAAACAGGGCACCACCACACTGCAGTTCACCGTGGCAACACCGTCGGGAACGAAAGAGGTCATCATCAACCCATCCAACCGAACCCTCAGTGCTCTCTTGTTAAAAAACCGTCAAGGCATAACTACAACTGAAATCCACTTCAAGGCATACGAGACAATTACCATAAATGCAAACAATACACTGGTACCGAAAGAGATTGAAATGGTGCTTTATAATAGCAATGCAGAAGGTATCGGCGAGCATCAACTGGTCATAGCCTACGATGAACGGGTGTTTAACAAAAAAGAGGGTCCACTCATGTTTTCGATGCCAAAGAAAGCAAAAGTAGTAAACCTTGACGATGCCACGATTTTGCCATGGATGTAAATAACCAAAACAGGGCCCCTTTGCTAGACCCTGTTTTGGTTACGAATAACAAATGAGAAAATCGAAGGAAAAAATATTACTCTACTTAGCAGCTGCATAATTTGCAGCGGCAAAATCCCAGTTCAGAAGATTATCGATGACTGCAGCAACGTAATCAGGTCTGCGATTCTGGAAGTCCAGATAATAAGCATGTTCCCATACATCTATGGTAAGAATCGGAACCTGTCCGCTTGTTGAGGGAGTTTGTGCATTACCTGTCTTTACAACCTTCAGCGTTCCACCTTCAAGCACAAGCCAGGCCCAACCGCTGCCAAACTGTGTTGCCGCTGCACTCTTGAGTTCTTCCTTAAACTTGTCGAAACTCCCGAAATCCTGTACTATTTTTGCAGCAAGTTCTCCGGAAGGTTCACCGCCGCCATTAGGTGTTAGGCTGTTCCAGTAGAAAGAGTGGTTCCATGCCTGTGCGCCATTATTGAAAATACCGACTTTCTGAGGGTCCGCTGCAACTTGTCCGATCACCTCTTCAACGCTGAGGCTATCGAGAGGAGTACCTGCAACCAGGTTGTTATAGTTTGTAATGTAGGCAACATGATGCTTGCCATAATGAAAACTCAGGGTTTTTGCTGAAATAAAAGGTTCCAGTGCGTTTTCTGCATACGAAAGAGCAGGTTGCTGATAAGCCATAAATCGTTATTATTTAGGGTTGAAAAAGTAATTGTAAAAAAGCCAATACCTATAATTGAACATGCTTTAACTTGCAATTTGCGTATTAAGTTTACAATTTGCGTACAAAGTTTCGTAAATCAGGATAATTCACACTTGCTCATTTTTTGTTTATCAAAATAATCATGGAGTCCCTACATCAATGAAGTGGCGATATACCATCCAGACGACTTTACTGGCTTTTATTTTTACCGTTGCATTCTTAGGTTGCGCCAAAAAACAATCGGCCGTCCTCGATAAAGACGATATCTGTTTTGCCGGATTTTACAGCGATTATCTCTTGATATCCGGAGTAGCAGAAAATAAAGATGAAGTAGTCCTGACCGCTGTCAGCACGAGCCAACTTGACAAACTTCTCGAACACTATACCCTGACCCGCGAAAGTCTGAAACTCAAGACCTTGCGATACAAACAAAATCCTGAACTCTGGCGGGCAGTGCTTGTGACGGTTCGAGATAATATTCGAAAAAAAACAACTTCCGGCCAATGATAAGAACCTATCCCTTTCTTGTTGGAGTTACCGGCGGTCTCGGGAGTGGCAAATCAACGGTATGCCGTTTCCTTGCAGAAATGGGTTGCAAACTTTTCGAAGCCGACACTATAGCAAAAGAACTTCAACTCATCGACCCTGATGTTATTAAGGGCGTCAAAGCCCTGTTTGGTGAAAACATCTATTCAATAGATCGCACCGGACAATTAGCTCTCGACCGCAAAACAGTAGCATCTATTGTTTTTTCATCGCCCGAAAAACTTCAAGCTCTTAACGGTCTTATTCATCCGAAAGTATTCAGGGAGTTTAATAAAGCAATTCTCGAAGCCGCAAAAGACGGCACTAAAATGCTTGTTAAAGAAGCAGCCATTCTTTTTGAATCAGGCAAAAACAAGGACCTTGATGTTGTTGTAGTCGTCATAGCCGATATAGAACAGCGGATAGAAAGAGCCGTCCTGAAAGGGATTGGCAGTCGTGAAGAGATTCAGCAACGTATTGCGCGCCAGTGGCCTCAGGAAAAGCTCATTGAAAAAGCAGATTACGTGCTCGTCAACACTGGCTCACAGGATGCTCTAAAAAAAGAAACCGAATCCCTCTATATCAAGTTGCTACAGGCCGCCTGCTTAGTCTGTAATCACGCCTGAAATGAGAGGCATCGAAACTGCGTACCGGTACGATGTGTTGCTATGCGAGTCCATAAACTCTTCGTAACGATGTGCAATATTGTAACGGGTCGCCTTAGTGGAAAAAATTCTATGCCCGAACTGTAGGTTATACTCATCAAGCGTTCCACAATCAAGAAAAAGAAAATCAAGTGACCGCAACGCTTCACGGTACTCTTCTTTCTCAATCATCATAATCGGATCAAAACTCAGCCACTCCTGCCAAACCTCTTCATCCGGTTCACATGTAAACGGATTAAAGGGTAATCGAATCCTTTCGGGCAATGATGTATCACTCGACGGCGAATAAGCTGCAGCCATGCCTATAAGATCTAGCAAAGCAAAATCCTTTTGCGGCTTTTTAAGCGCGGCTTCATATGAAGCAAGAAATTCATCTATACTTCCCCTGTACTGTTCAAGAACCCTTGCAGCTGCCGGAAAATTAGGCTTATAGCAAAGCTCAAACCCCATATCGCCGCTATGACATGCTGCAGCTGCAAACATATCCGGATGCTTCATGGCAAGCCTGAGAGCACCGAAACCCCCAGACGATTTCCCTGCTACTGCACGATGCTTTCTTTCAGCTAGTGTCAAGAGTGTCTGGTCTATCCAAGGCACTATTTCATCCACAAGATAGGTTTCATAATTACCAGTAGCTGGAGAATCCACATACTGAGAGCCTCCATAACGGGTCATGCAATCAGGCATAACAATTATTGTTTCCCGCATCTGGCCGGCTGCTATCAGGGATTCAGCCATTTCGGGTACGCTTTGTCGCCCGAAACTGTAATTCAAAAAACTTTGACCTGTAGATGCAAACCCGGCAAGCAGGTACAAAACAGGAAACCGCCTTAACCCATCGTATGAAGGGGGCAGATAGACAGGCACTCTCCGTTCAGTCGGATCACCTAGAGGATTTCCAGCAAGCGTAATACCCGGGACAGTAACTTCGATAACCTTCGGATATCTATTCAATCGCTGTCCTGTCATGTTTTCAGCGCATTATTTTTGCGATTCACATGCGCGGAAATAAGAATGCTGAGCTCATACAATAGAATCATCGGAAGCCCGATAACAAGCTGTGTCACAATATCAGTTGAGGGAGTAACTATAGCGGCAACAACAAGCAGAAACACAATGGCATGTTTCCGGTAAAACCGCATAAAGGCAGGTGTCAGCAGTCCTATTTTCGATAGAATATATGCAATAAAGGGGAGCTCAAACACCATTCCTGCAGTCAGCAGGGCGCCTATAAAAAAGCTGACATAATCCTGAACCGAGATATTGTTTTTAATCAAAGGCGTACCAAAGCTGGCAAAAAACTGCAGCGATACAGGCAGAAAAACAAAATATCCAAACCCTATCCCCGTAAAAAAAGAAAGGGATATAAACAGTATTGAAAACCGGCCGGCCTTTCGTTCATTTTCATGCAATCCCGGAGCGACAAACTGCCATATCTGCCAAGCCAAAAAAGGAAAAGCAATAATAAACCCAGAAAAAACAACAACCTGCAGATATAGCGAAAGCTGCCCATAAGGAACCAGATTCTGCAAGACAATGGTTTTGCTGCTCCGAGTCAGCGGAGCAATAAGAATATTGTTCACAAGAAAATCCGCATATATGGCACAAAAACCGGTTACAATAACCAGTGCTATTGCCGACTTGATAAGGCGCGACCGTATCTCCTCCAAATGGGCCATGAAGTTCATCCCGCCTTCCTGTTCGATATCAGTAGAGGTTGCCTCAGAGACCTCCTCTGAAGGGGAAACGGGCATCATCAATGAGGCCTCATCATGCAGATTATCTTTGGCTGGAGCCTTACCTGTGGTGCTTTCAGGAATCTTCTGTGATTGTGTGGATTCGTTTTCCTCGCTCATTACTCCATGGTAACCAAATAAATAAAAAAAGATAGTCGTTAGAATATGAAAGTCATATCAGCCATTTTCGGCGCGATAATAACCACAAAACATAGTAACAAAGATGCACGAACCCAAAAAAATGTTTCATCAGGTCTTAAAAAACCTTCATTTTCTTGCAAAAAAAGAAGTTATGTTCAGGTTAACCCTTTCATATTTTCAACCAACTCATAGGATTGATCACCACTGTACAATGAAGTCCGGACATATTACTTGCGGAATAATCTGTGAAAAAACGTAAATTTTTTAATGAAACTCTTCCATTGTTTTACCATAGTAATAAAAAAATACGATCAAATGCAGTATGGTAGGTGTAATATAAATCTCGCATGAAAACCAAAAAAGAACAAAAAAAAAGTCTCGCTGATTTACGGTGCCGCGCTGAAAAAAATCTCAAGGAAAAAGAATCAGCAACACCTTTTCCCAAATCCTCTCCCGCCGAGATGCACCGTATTATTCACGAACTTTCGGTTCATCAAATCGAGCTTGAAATGCAACGAGAAGAACTCCTCCAATCAAGAGCTGAGCTGGAAGAGAGTCTGGATCGCTATACAGAACTTTATGACTTTGCCCCACTGGGTTACCTCACCCTTGCACGGGACGGCAAGATTCTGGACGCAAACCTTACTGCCACAAAAATGTTAGGTGTCGAACGTGCTTTACTCAAAGGTAATCGCTTTGGAAGCTTTATTATAGTAGAGGATATCCCTGTTTTCAATGCACTCATGGACAGAGTTTTCAACCGTGCTGAACCTACTTATACTGAAGTAACCCTTCCGCAGGATTCCTCTGTGAAAATTTCATCCACCAATATTCCGCTTTACTCAGCAGCACCTGTAACCGGCAAAATTATTCGTATCGATGCTGAAATGTGCAAAGATGGTCAGGAATGCAGGGCAATTCTGAACGATATCACAAAACAAAAAAAGGCAGAATACGACAATATTGAACTTCAAAAAAACCTTGTTGAGGCCCAGAAAATGGAATCCATCGGCAGGCTCGCAGGTGGTGTCGCACATGATTTTAACAACATGCTGCAGGTGATGCTCGGAAACATTGATTTGTTAATTGACTTAGAGAATCTTGACAATAACGTTAAGGAAATTTTTGCCGATCTTAGGACCTCTATCTTGAAATCAGCAGGTTTGACCTCACAATTGCTTGCATTTGCCCGACGTCAGCCTATCAGTCGAGAACCACTTGACTTCAATGCTGCCGTTTCCAATACACTCAGCATGCTCAAACACCTTCTTGGCGAGAACATTACGTTGATCTATACTCCTGCTGAAAATGTTTTGCCCGTTAAGATGGATTCATCTCAAATCGATCAAATCATAACCAATCTCGCAATAAATGCGAAAGATGCTATCGGTGGTTCAGGAATCCTGACGATAAATACTTCTCATATTATCCTGGATAAGGCATTTTGTAAAAATCACCCTGAGATCATTCCCGGAGACTTTGTAATGCTCTCTGTTCATGATGATGGATGCGGAATGGACCAGGAAACGCTTGATGCTGTTTTTGAGCCTTTTTTTTCAACAAAATCGAAAACATCAAGCTCCGGCCTCGGACTTGCCACAGTTTACGGCATTGTCAAACAGAACAATGGCACCATAATAGTCTCCAGTAAACAGGGAAGAGGAACAACCTTTGAGATATATTTACCCTGTTTTTATGGAAAAATGCCTTGTGACATAATTCCACAACCACACAAAACACCATCAGGTGGAGATGAAATAATTATGCTGGTAGAGGATGACAAATCAGTCAGAGAAGTAACATTGAAATTTCTTGAAAGTTTAGGATACCAGGTATTGGTAGCATCATCACCGACAGAGGCGTTTTCCCTTACGACATCAAGCAAAATCAGCCTCCTTATTACTGATGTCATCATGCCGGGCATGAATGGTCGCGAATTCGCTCGGCAGATGACCATGCACAACCCAGGTATGAAATGCCTTCTTATTTCCGGATATGCCGACGACTCTAGAGAATACAAACAAAGCAAGAAGTTTGATACACCATTTTTAGGAAAACCTTTTTCCCGCACACAACTGGCTCTCAAAGTTCGAGAACTCCTTGATCATCCATGATTCCAGTGTTTATAGGTGCAATACAGACTTTTTCAACAACCTTAATTCAATAGAATACGATGAACGAAACAATACAATCAATTCTCAAACGACGGAGTATCAGGGCTTATCAACCAGGGCAAATCGATGAAAAAGATCTGCAGGAAATTCTGAACGCTGGACAATACGCTCCGACAGCCATGGGAGAGCAGCCCTGGCATTTTACTGTAATACAGAATCCCGACCTTCTCAGCAGGCTTCAGGAAATATGCAAGCAAGGTTTTTTGAATTCAGATAACGAAGCATTGCGGGAAATCGCAAAACGTGATGGTTTTCTCGTGTTTTACCAAGCCCCGACACTTATTATTGTATCCGGTCACAAAATCGCAATAACCCCTCTGCAGGATAGTGTGCTTGCGATGGAAAATATGTTACTCGCCGCTACATCATTTGGCATAGGTTCCTGCTGGGTTCACTCTCCTATCACTGTTTACGCAAGCCCTGAGGGCCCGGAAACATTAAAAAGCATAGGACTCGATTTTCCAGAAGGTCATGTACCCTATGCTGCAGCTGTTTTCGGCTATAGCTCTCTTCCAGTACCCGAAGCCGCACCACGTAAACAGGATACCATAACCTATATTCGTTAAAAGGATATTACTGAAAAGGTTCCTCGACTATAGCGCCAGTCCAGAATGGTAGTAAGGCGCTATAGTCGAGGTCTTGCATCAGGAGGCAGGTTCCAGTGGAAGTGCCAGATTATCGGGAATCATTTCTTCAATATTGTTTGCAGGAATAAAAAAGCGATTCATCGCGGTGTTTTCAGTTCTGTTATGTAAAATTCCTCTTGCAGTGCTCGCGGTCAGAGTAGCAAGGTGGCCGGCAAAGTTTTTCGGTAAAACAAAATACCCCGCCTCCTGACTTGAAAAAAGCGTCCACGAATCAGGGTCTATAGCAAAAACGCAACCGGTTTCGATAATTATAAACGGAGTTTCTTCCTGCAGAAAAATGTTTTTGAACAATACCTTCAAAAGGTGTTGATTATTATCAATCCCAAAGTTAAGACCGGCATTAATGGTAACAGGCTTATCCTCAACGATAGCCTCCGGTATAATTTCGAGTTGTTCTGTTATGATTTGCGCAAGGGCAAAGTTTACCCGGCGATTGTTGCTTTCAGGCATGATAAATAAGATAATGGGTTACTTGATACGTAGACTGACCTCTGCAAGAAACTTGAATCGTTGAAAATATGGAATTTATTTGAAAGACCAACCCAAGTACCTCCCCTATGTTCCAGGTATTACCACCATGTAATTTTGAATCCGACGTTTCTCTGGCTTCTCGGGCCTACTACGGCATTGGAGGTACTGCGCGTTTTCTCGCTCATCCCCAGACTCCCGCCGAACTTGCCGACCTGCTTCTCTGGAACACGTATCACCATCTTCCTATAGCCATCATGGGCAAAGGAAGCAACATTCTTTTTTCAGATGCACCTTTTCCTGGGACAATAATCTCTTTAGACCGGATGCAAAGGATGTACTGGCTGTCCAATGATAGACTTTTTTCGGAAGCAGGTACAGAAAATACCCTTATAGCCGAAGAATTGCTTACATCGGGCAAGGGAGGGGGTGAATGGCTATACCGCCTGCCCGGTCAGATAGGATCAACAGTTCGTATGAATGCTCGATGCTTTGGAGGCGAAGTGTCATCGGTCACAACGGGTGTTCTCACCGTTTCAGTTACCGGCATTATCCGCTGGCAAACCCCTGACGAGGTGTTCAAAGGCTACAAGAAGACCTCACTGATGGATAACCCCGAAATAGTTGTTGCAGTAGTTCTTAATTTTCCCCAGCAACGTTCACCTGAGGAAATTAAGGATCTGATGCTAGGGTACGAAGCTGAACGCATTAAAAAGCATCATTTCGATTATCCGAGCTGTGGTTCGACATTCAAAAATAACTATGCATCAGGTCGTTCAAGCGGCACTATTTTTGATGAACTTGGTTTTAAAGGTATGCAGCAGGGTGGGGCAAAAGTCAGCGACTACCATGCAAATTTTATCTACAATACTGGGGGAGCAACGTCCAGCGATGTACTGAAGCTTGCTGCTCAAATGAGAGCCGCGGCCATGCGGCAAGAATGCATACAACTTGATCTGGAGGTTCAATGCATCGGTTATTTTGATACAGAACTCCTTGAATCTTGTGGTGTGGCTTACACTGCGGACTCGCAAAATCAATCAAAAGGGTGGGCCGGACTTCTATGGAATCCTCAGAAAAAAGTTGAAAACTGCACCGGGCTTCAAACATTTATTTCACCACAAACCCTTCTGCAAGGCCCTATATTAGGTTACAATTGCCTTCAGGGAGCATTTCCAAGAGAATGTTTTGTTGCAGTCGAACAACTGATGCCGCTACAACAAGCCTTGTCCGAGCCAAAAGCGCCTTTTCTTCGATGGACAACTCATACCACAAATCCTGAAATTTTTTCGAACATACCACCAAGCTCGATGCCAGCCGGGACCTTTACAGACGGATTATGGCAGTACGGGGTTACCGAGCTTTTTATAGCTGATCCTGATTCCACCAACTATCTCGAATTCGAAATGACTCCCCAGGGCCACTGGGTTGCACTCCGGTTCAAAGCTCCACGTCAAAGGGCAGAAGGGTACGAAGTTCTTTCAGCTAAACCATGGACAGGTTATATCCACATGGTGGAAAGTAAAGAATGTTTTGGAATGGAATTTTCCTATAAACTGCTTCAGCCTTTTATAAGCGAAAAGGATGACTCACATAGTATCGCTTTGCAGTGCTCGGTGTCCACGGGCAGGGGAGAGTATGGATTGTTTCCATGGTGGGTGGTATCTCAGGAACCGGCCGATTTTCACCAGCCGGACAGGTATATAAAAATTCGTCTTTTATAGATCAGCTTGCGGCATGCAAGACACCTCAGCCGCCGTAAAGACCGGCCCCTCCTTGCACACATAGACCGAACCGACATTGCAGCGTCCACACTTGCCAACACCACATTTCATACGGTTTTCGAGGGTTGTATAAACATTACGTTCATCAAAGCCGAGCTTTTTGAGCGATATCAGAGTAAACTTAATCATGATAGGTGGTCCGCAAATCACCGCAATACAGTTATCAGGAGAAGGTGCAGCCTCTTCAAGCACCGTTGGGACAAACCCGATCCTGTTTTTCCAGTCAGGCGACTCTCCACCCGGATCAACCGTCAGTACAAGTTCTACGTCACTACGTTCCTGCCACTCCTCCAGTTCATGTTTGTAAACCAGATCTGCTACTGTTCGAGCTCCATAAACAATAGTGACCTTGCCAAACTTTTCACGCTGGTCAAGGCACGACCATATCACGCTTCTTGTAGGAGGCAAAGCGATCCCGCCTGAAATAAAAAGCAGGTTTTTCCCATAAAACTCCTCAATTGGGAAACGGTTCCCATAAGGCCCTCTAAAAGTGATAAGGTCACCCACATCAGCATTAGCAAGAGCTGAAGTAACCCTTCCCGACTGTCTGAAAGTGCACTCGATATACTCCTTGCGTGTTTCAGGACTGGCAACACAAAAAGTACTCTCTCCTTCACCATAAACTCCATAAAGACCAAACATTCCAGTACGAAAAGTCTGTTTAAAATACTCATGATCGACCGGATCCAGAAACTCCAGCCGCATGGTTCTTACACCGGGCGCTTCATCTTGACGGGCCACAATTTTCATGATGGCCGGTTTGTAAATGTTGGGTTGTGTGTTGTAGATGTTTTCTGTCACAGCGATAATTTTGATATCTCTTGTAAAGTCTCGGTAATACCCATGTCAACCGGGCACTGGCGTGAGCATCGACCGCATCCGCTGCAGCTGTTCACACTGAACTTGCCTGGAAAATAATTGAATTTATGCATGATTCGCTGTCGCCATCTTGCAGATTGCGTCGAACGGGGGTTATGTCCTGAAGTGTGCATGGTAAAAAGGGCAAACGAGCAACTGTCCCAGTTCTTTCGTCTTACACCACTATAGGTATCGCCCTCATCCTGAATGTCAAAGCAATGACAGGTAGGACACAGGTAGGTACACGATGCACACCCAATACAGCGCATCGATATCTCTTTCCAGAACCTGCTGTCGAAATTTTCAGGTTTCTGCAACCATGCAACTGAAGCTTCAAGATCAAACTTTTTCTCAACCACAGCAGTTTGTGCAGGCGCATCAGCACTTTCCTGCAGAAACTCAGCAATCTGTGTAAACGCCTCCTGACCCCTGTCCGTCAGTTCCTCAACCAGCCATCCTTTCCCATTTTCAAGAGGTCGGAGCAATACATCAGAACCCTTCGTACTGTCAGGTTCCATGTTAAGGGACGTGCACATGCAGAAATCGTCGGCCTTTATACACGCAATAGTTACAATAACAGATTCATTACGCCGTTGAAACCAATAAGTATCTTTATAGTCCCAACCAAAAAGCGGGTCATCAATCGCCATTCCCGATGCATCGCAGGCCCTGCTTCCAAAAATAATTCTTGGCCCTGATGGAGGCATGCATTCAATAGTGTCAATGGTATCTTTTTTTATCGCATAACGAAGCATTGGTTCGGTTTGCGGGAAAAAAAGCTCCTTAATCGATCTATCTGGCAAAACCAGTCCAAAGTCGAACTCAGAAGCATGTTCAACAGCCGCATACACCGAAATATTAGCCCGATGTACAGGACCAATTACCGTTATTCCAGCCGCCTTCCATCGTTCGACGCAATTGTCAAGTTTATCAATGAGGAGAATTTTTGTCATACGAATTTGTTACTTAGAGAATGAATGTCTCGGAATCGTCTTTTTTAAAACTTGCAAGTACCGGCTCCTGGGTTTTGCTCATACCGGCAACATGATCAAAAGCCCCAAGTACCTCCACGGCCATTTTATGGTTAATGAGACGGAGAGGGATGTTGACAGGACATGCACGATCACAGTTGCCGCATTCCACACACCTTCCCGAAAGGTGAAATGCCCTGACAATATTCCATTCAAAATTTCCGAGCGAATGTGAAGAAGTGTTGACCCATTGCGGTTGGTTACTGTCGACAATACAACGTCTGCAATAACACATAGGGCAGGCCTGACGGCAGGCATAACATTTAATGCACTTCGCAAACTCCTCCTGCCAGAATGCAAACCGCTCCTGCGCAGTCATTTTCTCTATTTTTTCCAGGAGTTCTTTATCAGCAAACCCGGGGTTATTCTCCCTGATTGATCCGATAACATCAGCAAACTCCTCAACATGAATACCCTTCAAAGCCCTGAGCTCATTGTCGTTGACATCAAATCCAAAAATAACAATCTGGTCAGCATCAAGCTGCGATTCAGCAGCAAGGATATTGATAGCACGAATTCCTTCGGGGCGGAGAAAAACAGCAACTCGCTTTTCATCACTCAGCAGCCCTTCAGAAACCAGATAACCGGATAAATTTATAATGCACGAATCATCAAGAACAAGGCGTCCAACATCATCAGGAGAGCTTATAAAAATCGGACGACGACGGTTACCGGTAGTTCCTTTGCCATATCCGATAACCATTTTTACAGCTCCACCTGAAAGGAGTTCCTTAGCCCTCGCTTGGTATTGTTGCTCGATACTCATGAAGTGATATTTTTATAATGAAGCCGGGGCCTGCGTATCCCCAATCAACTGACTGTATTGTTCAAAAGGACCGAGTTTGCGGATATCTTCAGTAACGCTGTTAATAAATTCAGCAAACTTCACACCTTCTGCCGCACTGATCCAGGAGTACTTTACCCTTTCGGGCGGAATGCCTATAAAGTCAAGCAGAGCACGAAACACCATCCATCTGCGCCGAGCATGATAGTTTCCATGCGTAAAATGGCAATCCCCGGGATGGCAGCCGCTGACAAGTACACCGTCAGCACCTTTCTGAAGAGCTTTAAGGATAAACATAGGGCTGATTCGGCCAGTACACGGAAGCCGGATAATGCGCACATTCGGTGCATACTTCAACCGGCTTGTTCCTGCCAAATCAGCACCCGCATAGGTGCAATAGGTGCAGACAAAAGCAATTATTTTCGGCTCAAAAGGTTCACTCATCGGGTAACTCCAGTAACAAAGTTCTGTTATTCAGCATAAAAGGGAGAGCTCTTTTCAGAGGCCCATCACTTCTGCAAAAATCTGTTTTTCGGTAAATCCGGCCAAATCAAGACTGTTCGAACGGCAGAAGGTAACGCATGTCCCACAACCCTGGCATAACCCCGGATTGACCGATGCAACACGTTTTATGATCCGTCCGGACCGATCAAGAATATCTTTCTGTTCAATAGCATTGTAAGGACAGGCAAGCACGCACCCCCAGCATCCCGCGCACGTAGCTTCATTATTTGTAGCAACAACAGGTTCTCTCTCAAGTGTTTCCTTGCTGAAAAGAGCAAGTACCTTGCTTGCCGTTGCCGATGCCTGGGCCACCGAATCAGGAATATCCTTTGGTGACTGACAAGCCCCAGCCAGGTAAACACCTGCAGTCGACGATTCAACCGGGCGGAGTTTCAGATGTGCCTCATTATAAAATCCATATTCATCATACCCGATACCGATGGTTTTAGCAAACTCCTTCGCATCTGGCTGAGCAATCATTGCGGTCGCCAATACCACCAGATCAGCAGCTATTTCAACGGGCCTGCCCAAAAGCGTATCAACACCCCTCACCATAAGCTTGCCGTTTTCCTGCCAAACCTTGCTGACACGGCCCCGCACATAAGCAGCTTCATCCTCTTCTATTGCTCTGCGACTGAACTCATCGTACCCTTTTCCCGCAGCCCGGATATCCATATAAAAAATATGTGACTTTCCGTCATGAACCTTATGGGCATAAAGCATGGCATGCTTAGCGGTATACATGCAGCATATCTTCGAACAATATCGGACTCCCTTCGAAGGATCTCGTGATCCTGCGCACTGGATAAAAACAACAGTCTGCGGTTCAGCTCCATCCGAAGGACGCTGAATCTTTCCTGCAGTAGGTCCGCTGGCAGAAGCCATTCGCTCGAACTGAAGACCATTAATTACATCAGGATAGGTTCCATAGCCATACTCACCATAGACAGAATTATTCTGAACCTGAAATCCAGTCGCTACAACAATAGCACCAACCTCAAGATCCACAAACGTATCTGTCATAGCAAAGTCAATAGCATCACACTGGCAGGTTTTAGAACAGATTTTACACTTTCCATTTTTGAAATAAATGCAGTTCGCCTTATCTATAACCGGTATATTGGGTACGGATTGGGCAAAAGGAGTGTAAACTGCTGTACGCTTGCCAAGATCGCAATCAAACTCACTTGAAATCTTTTTAGCCGGGCATTTCGTAATACAATCACCACAGCCGGTACATTTATCGATATCAATATATCGCGACTTCATCCGGACCCTGACCGTAAAGTTTCCGATATATCCATCAACGCTCTCAATTTCAGAATAAGTAAGCAGTCGGATTTTCGGGTGTTGAGCTGCTTCAACCATTCTTGGTGTCATAATACACTGCGAGCAGTCAAGTGTAGGAAAAGTTTCTGACAACTGAGCCATATGCCCCCCAAGTGAGGGTTCACGCTCCACAAGCACCACTTCCTGTCCGGCGTTGGCAATATCAAGTGCCGCCTGAATACCTGCAATTCCTCCCCCAATCACAAGCGCCCGACGTGTGACTGGCACTTCAATAGGCTGTAGTTTATTATTGCGTTTAACTTTCTCAACCATCGAACGGGTAATATCCATGGCTTTCTCAGTAGCCATATCCTTATCCGTGTGTACCCATGAACATTGTTCACGAATATTGGCAATCTCACATAAATAGGGATTTAAGCCAGCCTCAGCACACGCCTTCCTGAATGTAGCTTCATGCATTCTCGGAGAACATGCAGCAACAACCACACCGGTAAGATTGTTTTCACGGATAGCTTTTTTAACACTTTCCTGACCGGGGTCCGAACAAAAATATTTGTACTCCACCGAAACCGCTACTCCGGGATGTTCCCCCATAGCCGCAGCAAGCTTGGTACAATCAACCTTCGCGCCGACATTTTCGCCGCAGTGACAAATGAATACACCTATTTTCGCCATGATTACATCATTTAGGATGAAGCCGTAAAACTACGGTACCGTAGTTTCATCATTTTCTAGAAAAGAACATAGAATACCTTGGAACCCATATCGGAAAACTGTCTGACCGGACTAACTCCCGATGCTGATCGGGAAAGACCGACAGCATATATGTGACTAAATTTTCGATATAAGATCAAGTGCAGGAACAAAATGTTTACCTACAGCGACTTCTTCAGGATCAGCACCACAGGCTATGGCGACAAGCTCTGAAATATAGTAAACCGGCATCGGTTTAACATCCCCAAACCGCTTTCTCATACTATCCTGCCGCATATCAAGATTTGCCTGACAGAGGGGGCAGGCTACCACTAATGCTTCAGCACCATTGCTCTGGGCATTTTTAGTAATCTTGTGCGTAAGGTCTTCAACAAGCGGCTGTTGGGCAAGAGTCAGTCCTGCGCCACAACATTCGATCTTAAATGCCCAGTTAACAGCCGTTGCTCCAAGAGCATTCACAATCGCTTCCATTTTCATGGGGTTTTCAGTATCGTCAAAACCCATTGCCTCCATAGGACGCACAAGAAGACAACCATAGTAACAGGCAAGATGAATACCGGTAAGAGGTTTTGTCACTCTTTTTTTAATCTCAGCAGAATCCATTGCCTCAAGCAATTGGGTAACACCGATAAATTCAGCGGTACAGGTTGGCTCTATACCGGTAATAGAACGAATTTCTTCTCGAAGCTCAGGCGATTCCATCAATTCTATTCTGGTAGTTACCTGGCGATTCTGACATGCCGCGCAAGGTGCTAAGACGCAGGAAAGCCCCTGTGAGTCAGCCAGAGCCTGGTTTCTTGCAGGCAAAAGGAGAGCAAGCTTGTGATTGGTTGCATGGGCTGAAGTTGCGCCACAGCAGTTCCAGTCCTCAATTTCCTGTAGCTTCAATCCAAGAAGCGAACACATTTTTTTCACCGAGATATCAAATTCCTTTGCTGTGCCACTGAGAGAGCAACCGGGATAGTACCCGATAGTCATACCCGGTTTTATGGAAAGGGGGGCCTTAGGAACAAAGGTTTTCTTTACAGGACGTCGTTTAGTAACCGAAGGATGAAACTCCTTCTCGGAAGCTTCAAAAATTTTGGCAATCTGATCCTTGCCTTTTACTCCGCCTTTTCCAGTTATGGAATGCATGGGATTAATCTTCCCCTGCATAATCATTTTAACGCCAGAGCTGGCATCCTGAAGAAATGTTCTGGTCCGGAGCTTATAGCTGTTTACAAGAGAAAGTTCCTCTAAACGGCCGTGTTTGCGTACATTTTTGAGAAAAGATATATGAAAGGCATTAACGAGTTTTTTTGCTTTGTCATCCGAAATAATACCCTTTTCAAGCGCAAGAGCTCTCAGAGAGTCCATTGTTCCGGCAATCTCCATATTCTGTGGACATCGCGAAGTACAGGTCATACATCCCAGACAATACCATAGCGCATCACTCTTAAGAGCCTCCTCCATATATCCCGCCTGAACAAGGCGCATTATTCTGGCTGGAGGATTATCCATAAAAGTTCCCGCCGGACACCCGGCAGTACATTTACCGCACTGGTAGCAGCAGTTATAGTCATTGCCTGTGGATTCCTCAAGCTGATGCTTAAGGGCATCCGTTACTGTCATCTTGATATTTGACACGTGGTATATGTTGCTTAGCGTGGAGCGGGACACGAAATGACACAAACATGGTATGTTAAGGAAAAATACATTAATGTCAAATTATCCCGGAGGAAATATTAACCGGCATTAACGAACACTTTAACACTTTGAAGTATCAAAAAGCGAATAATCAGAAACTCTTAAGCTTTCCTTATGCCGATTGAAAAAGAGAGAACAATAATCAATATAAAAGCGTTCAATTACTCCGCATAAATTTGTATTCCTTTCCGAAGTCTTCATTAGATAACTATACATATAAGAAAATAGTTTATCAGCTATATTATTAATAGCATTGTATATATATTATAAGTATGTAAATGCTGGTGAGTAATGTTCTGGCAGTTTTACTAGTTGTCGAGGTAATTCCTGGAGGGCAACACGCATGGAAAATCGATATTTACAAAACTCCGCTGATACAGGTCCAGTTTTAGACCTATTGCTTACACTTTCCAGCGAGGAGTGGCTTCTTCGTCGAAAGGGATTTCGAAATAATTCAAAAAACATTCAGGTCAACGAGACCCTGCTTACCATAGGGAATGGGTATCTCAATATACGGGGAAGCCTGGAAGAACTTCCGCCAGGTAATTGCGCTGGCATGTACATGAGCGGCATTTACGATAAATCTGAAGCGGCAGTTGAAGAGCTTGTTAAATGTCCCTTATGGAGCGATGTCTCTCTTTGGAGTGAAGGCCATAAGTTCTGTCTTTCAACATGCAAAGCACTGCATCATGAGCAGATTCTTGATATGAAAACAGGGATACTCCACCGTATTACAACCTTCAGAAACCCCTCGGGAAAAATCCTCACCCTCGAAACCGTACGAATAGCCTTTATGCACAACGTTCACCTTGGCTATTTGCTTGTTAAAATTACTCCGAAAAACTTCTCAGGCCCCCTTCGAGTTCTCAGTGGATTGAATGGTGATATCAGTAACAGAGGATATTTTCCATCCGAACAGCTTAAACACCTTAAACTAGAAAGAATTGAGCGAGGCCGGGCATTTATGTATCTGGAAATGAAGACCCGCGAAAGGGGGGTCAGCATTTCAGAGGCAGCCTCTTGGAAACTCGTGTCGCCTGTTTCACAGACCCACATATGGGAGCCGCGAATCTATGGAGAAAAGTTTACCAGCGAGATCACACTCGATGTCAAAAAAGGGGAGACCTACCTCTTCGAAAAACTTGTTGTTGTCCGGACAAGCAGAGAATTTTTAAAAGATAAGAATAAGATATACAGCGACTCTATTTGTAATCTTAAAGCCTTTGTCCGGAGCGGTTCCATTACCGAAATCAGTGCACATCTTGCAGCATGGCAACAAAAATGGGAGCAGGCCGATATTGTTATCAAAGGAGATGATGCCGCCCAGCATGCATTGCGATACAACGTCTATCAGCTTCTTATAAACGGTCCTCGACGTCCTGATGGAATTGGTGCGAAGTTTTTAAGTTCCGAAGGATACCTTGGCCATGTATTCTGGGATACCGAAATATTCATCCTTCCTTTTTTCATCTGCAATTTTCCTGATATCGCACGCAATATGCTGCTCTATCGCTATAACACTCTCGCCGGAGCAAAACATAATGCCGAAAAGATGGGGTTCAAAGGAGCAAAATATGCATGGGAATCAGCAACAACCGGAGAGGATGTCACCCCGAGGTTTGCATCGAAGCTTGAACGTACCATACGGTTTATTTATACAGGAACTGAAGAGGATCATATAGTGTCAGACGTTATCTATGGGGTTGAAAAATATTTTCGTATAACCGGCGACGAAAGTTTTCTTATAAACTTTGGCCTGGAAATGATTTTTCTGACCGCGAGATTCTGGGCTTCCAGAGTTATAAGCGAAGGAGAGGATTATGAAATACGTTGTGTCATTGGCCCCGACGAGTTCCACGAACATGTAAATAACAACGTCTATACCAACTTTATCGTCAAATGGCACATGCGACTGGCGGTAATGGTATACAAGTTTATGGTCATATACAATTCCGGAGCTCTTCAACGAGTGGCCGGCAAAATTAAGCTTGATTATCATGAAGTTTTATTATGGAGCGATATCAGTCAAAAGTTGCGCATCAATTATGATCCTGACACAAAACTTTTTGAGCAGTTTGACGGCTATTTTGCCTTGAAAGATTGTGTCATAGAAGGCTTTGACCGTCTTGGCAATCCTAAATTGCCTCGTGGTATTACATACGATAACATACAATCAACCCAGCTTATCAAGCAGGCTGATGTCCTCAGTATGATGCTCCTTTTCCCGCATGCTTTCAATGATCAGGAAAAAACTACAAACTTCGATTATTATGAACGACGCACAGCACATCAATCCTCACTGAGTCATTGTATCCACGCTATGATGGGGCTTGCTGCAGGTCGTCGGTCAAGAGCCTACAGCTATTTCATGAAGACTGCACTATTTGACCTCAATAATCTGCACAAAAACACGGAACTTGGCATTCATGCGGCTGCAGTAGGAGGAACATGGCAAACAGTTGTGTACGGCTTCGGAGGGTTTTCCTTAAAGTCCGACCGGCTTGTGCTAAAGCCATGGCTTCCTAAAAAATGGGAAAGTCTTACTTTTTCAGTGCGATGGAGGTTAAGAAAAGTCGATATAACAATTTTTCATGAGAAAGTATCTATTCTCATCCTCGCTGAGCAAGACATTTTGCTTCCCTTAAGCCTCTATAATAAAACATATAAAATTAAGGCAAACCGCCCGTACGTTCTGCCTTATTGTGCCCCTTAACGGCTGGTAAGCCACAGAAATTATAGAATGAAAAAACTTCGCATTGCTCAGATAGCTCCATTGGTGGAACGTGTTCCGCCAAAAAAATATGGCGGAACAGAAAGGGTTGTCTATCATTTAACTGAAGGGCTGGTAAGTAAAGGTCATGATGTTACTCTGTTTGCATCGGGCGATTCCATCACAAGTGCAAGGTTGATAGCTCCAATCAGGGAAAGCCTTCGACTGGGAAGAAAGGCACATTCACCAATCATCTCCACCATGATAATGTTAAGCATGGTCTATGAAAAAATGCTTGATGAATTCGACATTATTCATTCGCATCTTGAGTATCTGACCCTGCCTTATGCTTATAAAGCACGCATTCCAACTGTCCTTACACTGCACGGTCGTCTTGATTTAGGTGACAGTCCTGCTATGCTGAGAACCTACCCGAATATGGCATACGTATCAATAAGCAATTCACAGAGACGACCGGTCGAAGATATAAACTGGGTAAAAACTATTTATCATGGTTATCCAGCATCCAGTTTTGAATTCAGTGCAACACCAAAAGATTACTTTCTGTATCTCGGACGTTTTTCAGAAGAGAAAAAGCCTGAAGAAGCTATCATGCTGGCCAAAGCCTGTCATATACCTCTAAAAATTGCAGCAAAAATCGATCCTGCAGATAAGGGTTATTTTGAAAAAAATATTCGTCCGCTGCTGGATCATCCTCTTATAGATTATGTCGGTGAAGTTGATGACAGTCGAAAAGTGGAACTTTTAAAAAACGCTAAAGCATTACTTAATACCATCAATTGGCCTGAACCTTTCGGTCTTGTTATGATTGAGGCACTTGCATGTGGAACCCCGGTAATCGTAAGAGGATGCGGATCAGCTCCAGAAGTGATAACGCATCTTAAAACGGGATTTATTTGCGAAAATAAGCTCGATTTTATTCATGCCATACACAATGTTGAAAAAATATCGAGAAAAACCTGCCGTGAGGAATTTGAAAAGCGTTTTTCGAGAAACTGTATGGTGGATAATTACGAAAGGCTTTACTACAACCTAATACAGAAAAATTTATATAACACATTATTGTCAGTTCCAATGGCACGTACTGTTTCAGGTTAAACTGTCGGTACCGTTTTCACAAGCAATCATTGAAATTTAAGCTGGTCTGTTTGTGAGTGTTTTATTAATCGCTTTAGTCAGAGCATTCAACAAAAAAGGCTTTTCAATAAAGTTTACTCCTTCATCAACAGCAATATGATGTGCTATAAAATCAGCGGAATAACCCGACATATAGAGCACTTTAAGGTTGGGATAAACTGCCTGAAGCTTTTTGAAGAGCTGACTCCCGGTCATTTCCGGCATAATAACATCAGTTAAAAGCAAGTCTATTTCTTGTTTATTCTGCTCTGCAATTCTTGTCGCTTCGTACGGTCTGGTTGCAGCAAGAACTACGTATCCATACTTTTCAAGCATCCGCTTGCAGAGTTGCAGAATATCTGGATGATCCTCAACCATCAGAATTATCTCTTTTCCAGAAGTAAATTCCTGTTCCTTGGTTTCAATACTCTCCGCCGTAATCTTTTCCTGAAGCAAGGGCAGAAAAATTCTCATGCTGGTTCCCTTGCCCATTTCACTATGGACCTGCATAAATCCATTACATTGCTTAATAATGCCGTAAACGGTTGAGAGACCCATACCTATGCCTTTGCCAACTTCTTTCGTCGTAAAAAAAGGTTCGGTAACATGAGGAATATGCATCTTATCAATACCGTGACCGTTATCGGTAATATTTAGCATCACATAATCACCAGGCATTGTACATGGTGAACCCGAAGAGCTCTCGGATTGGTCAACATGGATTGTCCCTGTTTCAATAATAATGTTTCCATCGCCATCAATGGCATCACGCGAATTTATGCAAAGGTTTGCAAGAATCTGGTCGACCTGCGATGGATCAAGCTTAACCAGAGCATTCTTTGAATTAGGAATCCACGTCAGACTTATATTTTCACCAATCAAGCGTCTTAGCATTGCAAGCATTTTCTCAATCGACGCATTCAGGTCAATAACCTGAGCAGTCACCGTTTGTCTTCGAGCAAAAGCAAGAAGTTGACGGGTAAGCTCCGCTGAATGTGAAGCAGCTTTACGAATAGCTTCAAGATCTCCATAAGAGCTATCCGCACGATCCAAGGCTATCTCGGTATGACCAAGTATTACGGTCAGCATATTATTAAAGTCGTGTGCGATTCCTCCTGCAAGCTGGCCGATAAGCTGCATTTTTTGGGAATGTTGAAGCTGAATCTGTAAATTTTCTCTCTCCTCCTCAGCCAATTTGCGCCTCGTGATATCTTGTAAAATACCTGACATATGATGCGCACGCCCCTCTTTATCAAATTGATAGCCACCGACAGCCCAAATCCATCGAACTTCACCATCATGGCGACGAATTCTGCATTCTATGTTCCAGTCAGCAAGGTTTGTTACTGCTTCACAAAAAAGGTTGTCAACCATAACTCTCTCTTCAGGAATAATATGATCCAGAAAATTTTCATAGGTCCAGTGAGGTTGAAGTGTTTTATATCCGAAAATCCTGTCATGCGTTAGCGTACGATGAACTTTGTTACTGCGTAAATCAAGTTCCCAAAAGCCAATCTGTCTAATATCCAGAGCAGCGTTTAATCCAGCCCGACTTTCCTTAAGTTTTTCTTTCTCAATCTCTAACTGCTTACGCTCGGTAATATCAATACCGATAGCAAAAACACAGGGGTTGCCATCAATCATGATCCGTCTACCATGTAACATATGCCATTCAAAACAGGAGCCACCATCAGGAATAAATCTCGCCTCAACTGATTCTTCAGACCCCAAATTCAGAATATTTAAAAATTTCTCCCTTACAACATCTCGATCTTCAGGATGGATCGCCTGTAAAGAATCAAACCCCATCCTTTCGTCATCAGGCATGCCAAAAACAATATCACGGACAGATTGTTTCCACTCAATCAACCTGCCATTGTCATCCCTGAACGTGATGGTATTGGAACGCGTTTCACGAAGAGCATTTGAGGGGGGAATTACGTAATCCGTAAGGGGAAAGGCCCGTTCGGTATTCCCGCTTTTATCTTCTTTAAAAGGGAGATGATTGTCTGTGTGCATCAACATTCCTGCTTATTTTCTCAGCCTGTAAGCTATTTTTTGATTTGAGTGAAGCGTCTCAATTTATTGGGCATATCAAATCATATATCGTACTGCACATATTACTTAGAAATGGCAATTACTTAATAATATAGTACTTATTACGTACTATTGGTATGGGGTTGTCTCAAAATAATTTATGCTTATGAGACAATGACTTCAGTTTTGATGAGCAGTTATTCCTGTTAGTTACACCAACCGGCGGCATAATAATTGTTAAGGTGCTAACAAAAACGGAGACTACTTCTAATATGTCACATCTAAACTTCTTGTCTCGCATTCAGGTCGTATACCAGTGTCACAGATTTGGTAATCCAACAGCGTCTAAAATGTGGCGAAGCCCATTGATATGATCTTCTTTTTGCTTATGATGCAGAGGTTTTTCATTTTTTGTCATGAATTATTTTTTTGTTACAAGATCATGTTTGATGAAATAGAGTTTGACAAGATCAAACGTCTTCCAAAGTACGTCTTTGCTGCAGTCAATGAGCTTAAAATGGCTGAACGGCGGGCAGGGGAAGATGTTATTGATTTTTCAATGGGCAACCCGGATGGCCCGACACCACAGCATATTGTCGACAAACTGATAGAGAGTATCAATAAGCCCCGAACCCATGGATACTCCGTTTCAAAAGGTATCTACAAGCTTCGTGGTGCGGTTGGCACCTGGTACAAGCGCAAGTACAACGTTGATCTGGATTTGGACCGCGAAGTTGTTGCAACTATGGGCTCAAAAGAAGGGTATGTCCATCTTGTCCAGGCAATAACCAACCCCGGCGATCTCGCCATGGTTCCCGATCCCTGTTATCCTATTCATTCCCAGGCCTTTATTCTTGCCGGTGGCAACGTCCACAAGATGAAACTGGAAATGAACGACGATTTTACCCTTGATGAAGCCGGATTTTTCCGAAATATTGAAAAAGCTTTACGCGAATCCTCACCAAAGCCAAAATATCTGGTGGTGAATTTTCCGAACAACCCCACTACTGCAACCGTTGACCTATCTTTTTATCAAAAGCTCGTTGATATAGCCCGCCAGGAGCGCTTTTACATCATCAGCGATATTGCTTATGCCGAAATAACCTTTGATGGTTACGTCACCCCTTCAATCCTGCAGGTTCCCGGAGCAAAAGACGTAGCAGTCGAAAGCTACACCCTGTCAAAAACCTATAACATGGCCGGCTGGCGAGTTGGCTTTATGGTTGGTAATGCAAAACTTATCGGAGCCCTCGAAAAAATTAAAAGTTGGCTTGATTACGGAACGTTTACCCCTATTCAGGTTGCATCAACCATTGCCTTAACCGAAGATCAAAGCTGTGTACACGAAATTTGCGAAGTATATCGCAAGCGACGTGACGTGATGGTAAAAAGTTTTTCAAACGCAGGATGGGAACTGACACCTCCTCGTGCAAGCATGTTTGTCTGGGCAAAAATTCCCGAACCATTTCGTAAAATGGGTAGCCTTGAGTTCAGTAAAAAGCTTCTCACTGAAGGCAAGGTTGCCGTTAGTCCTGGAATCGGTTTCGGAGCTTACGGCGACGACTATGTTCGTGTCGCCATGATTGAAAATGAAGAGCGAATCCGTCAAGCTGCACGCAACATCAAAAAGTTCCTGCGCGACCACGAAACCTGACAAATCCCTTACGTCTGTTTTCAGGAATTGTCTTCAATTTCAAAAACCTCCTGAATAGCCTGCTGGATCGAATCAATAACCATACCCGACGAGACCAGGCTGGCAACATCGCTCGCCAGGTCTCCGGCACGTCCGTGAAACCAAGCTGCCGCCGCCGCCGCATTACATATATTCGCACCTTTCGACGCAAGTGCAACTATCATTCCAGAGAGAACATCTCCTGAACCTGCAGATGCAAGAGCTTCAGTACCGCTTGTATTTAAAAGGACCGGCCCGTCAACCCCCGCAATAACCGTTGGACTGCCTTTCAAAAGAACAGTTACATCATGATTGCGGGCATAACTTCTGGCAGCTTCAAGGGGGTCAGAACCAATTTCTTCCGTTGACACTCCACAAAGGCGGCTGAACTCTCCGTAATGCGGAGTAATAACCGTTTCCCTACTTCGCTCAAATACTCCCTTGCTGCCAGTAATTGAAAGGGCGTAAAGAGCATCAGCATCAAGCACAAGCTTCTTGTTCATAATCTCAGGAGAGGCAAGAAGCTCCTTAATCAAATGTAGAGCATCAGAATCGCGGCCGATGCCGCACCCGATCAAAATAGCGTCTGCCCAGCATGCTTTTTCCTTAAGAACTTCAATATCTCTTCCGATAACAATAACCTCAGGCAAAGCAGCATGTATAGGGCCCGCCAGGGTCATTGGTACTGAAACACATACATACCCCGCACCCGTTTTCAGTGCAGCTTTAGCCGAAAGAATGGCGGCGCCAATCATCGACGACTGCTCAGTTTGCGACCCCGCTATGACCAATACTTTGCCATTAGTATGTTTTGCACTTGCTGGTTCCCTTAAACTGAAATGTTCCGCAGCAAACTCACCATTAATTAAAAGGCAGGAAGGTGGCTCCACAAGAAAACGGGGAATAGATATCTCAGCAACCTCAGTTTCACCGCAGCACACAGGTCCCTCATTAAGGAAAAATCCTGTTTTCAAAAAAGCCATGGTAACCGTTACATCCGCCTCAATCGAAGGTGTAGCAGCAAATCCTGTTGTTGCATCAAGTCCAGAAGGTACATCTACACTGAGAGTGATGGCACCCGACCGATCACGGATGCTGTTAACGAGTTCGATCCCGTCCGAAATAGGGGAAGCAAGCACCATCTTCTCTTCATCCAGCCGAAGTCCAGTGCCGGTAATGGCATCAATAAGTATATCGTAGGTTGTTTCAGCAACATAGGGCAGCGCTTCATCAACACTTGTAAAAATCCGCAGGTTAACCGAGTATTTTTTATACTCTTTAAGTATTGCCAGTCCTTCCTGGTTCAACCCATTAAGCAGCGCTTCAGGATACAGGAGAACGAGGTCAACTGCAGCATCAAGATTAAGCAGATGACGCGCAATCACAAACCCGTCACCCCCATTGTTCCCTTTGCCCGATACCACCAAAAAAGAGCAGCCTTCAAGAGAATCCCTATGCAGAGTCTGTCTGATAACGCGGACACATTCATGCCCAGCAAGTTCCATGAGGCGGGTTTCACCGATACCGAGCATTTCAATTGCAGCCTTATCTGCACGTTGCATCTCCAGAGTTGTAACAACAGGAACCATATGCTCTCCCCCTTTGATTTCTGAAGATGAATGTTTAAAGTTCGTCGAGGTGCAGTGAATGCTCAAGTGAGTGATAATATGCCCCCGAGAGCTCAGTAATAGGAAAGTGAAGAATTTCCTCACCGTTCACGGCGATAACAGCATCCCTTTCAACAACTTTTCCTATAACCCTGACCGGTACACTAAGTCTGTTCGCCTCATCAATCACCTCTCTTGCTTTATCCGGTGCAATAGAAAGAATTACCCGACCCTGAGCCTCCGAAAAAAGCTGTTGCTGAATATGGTATGAGCCGCTGTCAGCATCTTCAAGATCAACGCTAAACCCTAGTGGACGAGCAGAATTCATAATCGCCTTTTCAGCCAGTGCAACAAAAAGCCCTCCATCTGAAATATCGTGAGCAGAGTGCACGAGTTGTTTTTCAGCCAGGGTAACAAGAAGATCCTGAAGGTTCTTCTCATGTTCAAGGTCAATTAACGGAGCATCTTGACCTGGAGTATCGTACTTCATTACAAGGTATTCAGACCCCTCAAGGGTCAGCTCAGGATTTCCGAGAAGAATAATCGCATCACCCGATTGAATAAACGTTGAACCAACAAGGTTGTCAATATTTTCAAGCAGCCCGATCATTCCTATGGTAGGCGTAGGGTAAATAGCCGACCGTACTCCACCAATAAAAGTCTCATTATAAAAACTGACATTACCACCGGTTACCGGGGTATTGAATGCCCGACAGGCGTCTCCCATACCTCGAACCGATTCCTTGAACTGATAATAAACTTCCGGTTTATAGGGATTGCCAAAATTCAGGCAATTGGTTATTGCAAGAGGCCGGGCACCCGAACAGGCAATATTTCTGGCACATTCAGCAACAGCTATTTTTCCGCCTGCCAAAGGATTAAGATAGACGTACCGGGCATTACAGTCAGTTTTCATCGCAAGCCCCTTCCGTGATCCTTTAATGCGAATAACCGCAGCATCCGTATGACCTACCGGAGTTACCGTATTGGTCTGCACCATGGAATCATACTGCCGGTATACCCATTGCTTGCTTGCGATATTGGGGCGTGAAAGCAGTTCAAGGCTTATTGCCCTGAATTCAAGGTTCTTGTCTTCAACAAGTTTGGCAACCGGAGTTTGCGGCTTTTTTTCAATGGCTTCCCGAATATAGACAGGAGCTCCGCCTCCAAGTACCAGTGTTTCAGCAGGAATTTCAGCAACAACAGCAGCGTGATGAAAAACCCTGACCTGGTTGTCGTTGGTCACACGTCCAATAACAACAGCCAGTACATCCCATTTTCTGTATACCTCAATTATATTATCTTCAAATCCTTTTTTAGCCACAAGGAGCATCCGCTCCTGTGATTCAGAAAGCATAATCTCATAAGCACTCATTCCTGCTTCGCGAATAGGCACAAGATCAAGGTCGATCTCAATCCCCCCCGTTCCTGTTTTTTCAATACCCCTTGCGCTCATTTCTGATGTGGAGCTTGTTATACCGGCGGCGCCCATATCCTGTAACCCGACGACATAGCCTGTGGCAATCGCCTCGAGGGTAGCCTCAAGAAGCAGCTTTTCAGCAAAAGGATCGCCAACTTGAACACTCGGACGTTTATCCTCAGAAGCTTCACTAAGATCCTCAGAAGCAAAAGTTGCTCCATGGATGCCATCCCTTCCAGTCGAAGAGCCTGCAATCAACACTGGGTTACCCTCGCCAAAAGCTGTTGCACTGATGGTTTTGTGATGTTCAACAATACCGACCGACATGGCGTTAACCAGAGGATTGCCTGTATATCCCTCCTCAAAATATATTTCTCCTCCAACAGTGGGTACGCCAAACGAATTACCGTAATCTCCTATGCCACGAACAACACCATCAACCAGATATCTTACATGGAGATCTTTCGGCGATCCAAACCGTAAGGAGTTAAGAGATGCAACCGGTCTGGCACCCATTGTAAAAATATCACGATGAATCCCACCAACGCCAGTAGCTGCACCCTGATAAGGTTCAACAGCTGAAGGGTGGTTGTGCGATTCAATCTTAAACGCCACGGCAAGGTTATCACCAATATCAACCAGACCCGCATTTTCCTCACCGGCACTGGTCAAAAGGGCTTCTCCGTCCCGCGGAAGAGTTTTAAGCACCGCGATGGAATTTTTATAGCTGCAATGTTCCGACCACATAACAGAAAAGATTCCAAGCTCTGTAAAAGAAGGAGTCCTTCCCAGAATGGCACAGATCTTTCCGTATTCTTCCGCATTCAAACCATGTTCTAATGCCAATGCAAGTGTAACTTCGACTTCAATATGTTTCATTATGTACCCAGGCTTCACGTTTTCAAGTAATCACGCCTGCTGGCCGTGACAGTTTTTATATTTTTTTCCACTGCCACATGGGCATAAGTCATTACGACCAGGCTTTCTATCAGCAACAACAGGTTGCTGATGGCTCGGTGTATCTTCCTCATTATTATCATTGCCCATCCCCTCCACGCCAAACGACGCGGTATAGACACTTTCAGCAGCCTTATGCTGTGCAACAAGCTTTTCCTGTCTGACTGACGCTTTTCGCTGCCGTTCTTCCATCTCCCTTGCCTCATCGGGATTAACAGGAAAAAGCTTGAACGCCAACGAAAGGGTTTCGAGCTCTATATCGCGCAAAAGGTCAATAAAAAGACGGTAAGCCTCCTGTTTATACTCAAGCAAGGGATCTTTCTGGCCGTAAGCACGCAAATTAATACCTTCACGCAATGAATCAATTTCCCTGAGATGCTCCCTCCAGCGAAGGTCAATGACGCTCAAAACAGCATATTTTTCAATCTGCTGCATGATCTCTTCGGGTAAAGCAGCCTCTTTTCTACGATAAAAAGCAAGAGCAGTTTCATAAAGCTTTTCAGCAGTTGTTGTTACACCATCCTGCTCAAAAGTGTCACGCTCAGGTTTAAACTCAATTGAAAGCTCACGCAGTACCTGTTCCTCAATACCATCAACATCCATCTCCTTATGGTATTTTTTAATTACCACTTCACTGTAATCCTTCAGCAAGTCCAGAATGTCACTGGTCAGTCTTTCTTTGATCAATCCATTTCTGCGGCGCGAATAAATAACCTCACGCTGCTGGTTCAATACATCGTCATATTCAAGGAGACGTTTACGAATAGCAAAGTTCTGATCCTCAACTTTTTTCTGCGCCCGTTCAATTGATTTGGTAATCATAGAGTGTTCAATAACATCACCCTCCTCATGACCAAGACGATCCATAATCGAAATCACGCGGTCAGAACCAAACAGACGCATCAGCTCATCTTCAAGTGAAACAAAAAAGACCGATTCCCCCGGATCACCCTGACGTCCGGCACGTCCACGAAGCTGCCGGTCAATACGCCTCGACTCATGGCGCTCAGAACCAAGAATAAAGAGTCCGCCAAGTTCCCGAACACCTACGCCAAGCTTAATATCAGTTCCACGACCCGCCATGTTTGTGGCAATGGTCACAGCATTTTTCTGTCCCGCTTCAGCAACAATTTCAGCTTCACGATCATTCTGCTTCGCGTTAAGCACATTGTGCGCGATTTTTTTTACTCGAAGCATTCTCGAAAGTGTTTCCGACACCTCAACACTGGTCGTACCCACCAGTACCGGTTGACCCTTTTTCTGCAATTCTTCAACCTTCAGAACGACAGCATTGTATTTTTCCCGACGGGTTTTATAGACAAGATCATCCATATCCTTTCGGATAATCTTGCTGTTGGTAGGAATCACTACCACATCAAGCTTGTAAATTTCATAAAATTCCGAAGCCTCCGTTTCAGCCGTACCTGTCATACCTGCCAGCTTTTTATAAAGCCTGAAAAAGTTCTGGATGGTGATGGTTGCCATTGTCTGGGTTTCACCCTCAATCTTGACATTTTCCTTAGCCTCAATAGCCTGGTGCAGACCTTCACTGTATCGGCGACCCGAAAGAATTCGTCCGGTAAACTCATCAACAATCATAACTTGCCCATTCTGCACAACGTATTCATCATCACGCTCAAAAAGGGAGTAGGCTTTCAGCAGCTGGCTTATATTATGCAGGCGTTCGGATCGATCAGCAAATAGCCGGTATACCTCATCTTTCTTCTGGATTTTTTCAGGAGCAGGAATAGCTGAATTACTTTCAATCACAGCAACTTCCGAACCTACATCAGGAAGCATAAAAATATCACTGTCCTGATGACTAAGCTTGCTCAGAAACTCCCGTCCCTTGTCCGTCAAATCAATGGTGCCGCCCTTTTCATCAACGGCATAATAGAGGGCATCATCAACCTCCTGCATCCGGCTAGAATTATCCTTAAGGTATTCGTTCTCCGTACTTTGCACTAGCTTGGCTACACCTTGCTGGGACAGCATCTTGATGTAGCGGGTGTTTTTAGGCTGTCCCCTTTTAACACGCAGAAGAGAAAGTCCTGCATCAAAATCACCTGGTTTAGCCTTAAGGATTTTTTCAGCTTCACTCAAATACGAGGCCACAAGGTGCTGTTGCGCACGGACCAACTGTTCAATCCACGGTTTGATTTCCTGAAACTTGCTGTTATCGGCATTGGGTACCGGGCCGGAAATAATAAGAGGAGTTCTCGCTTCATCAATCAGTACACTGTCAACCTCATCAACAATGGCATAATAGAAGTTCCGTTGTACCATCTCCTCAGGAGTTCCAGCCATATTATCGCGCAGATAATCAAACCCAAGTTCATTATTTGTTCCATAGGTTATATCACACGCATACTGTTCCCTTCGTTCTTCAGGAATCATGTCGTTCAGAATCACTCCTACCGACAGATTATGAAACTCAAACACAGGGTTCATCCACTCTTTATCTCGCTGTGCCAGATAATCATTAACAGTAACAACATGAACTCCTCTTCCCGTCAGGGCATTAAGGAAAACCGGCAATGTCGAAACAAGAGTTTTTCCCTCACCGGTTGCCATTTCAGAAATCTTTCCTGAATGAAGAACAACACCACCAATAAGCTGAACATCATAGGGCACCATATCCCAAATCATCTCTCTTCCCATGACCTGGTACTTATGGTTTTTAAGGCGCCTGCATGTCTCTTTTACAAGAGCAAATGTCTCAGGAAGTAACTCATCAAGCACAGAAGCAGTGGCCTTCTCATAACCATCAACTAAAGCGTCAAGTTGTAAATTAATTGCTTCTGCTTCTTCAAGATTGATATCCGGGTTGTCGAGTTTCAGAGAAAGGTTTTTTTTATCCTGCTCCAATGGCTCCAGTACGTTGCGAACTTTCTTTTTCAGTTCCAGCCCTTTTTGCCTCAGTTGATCGTCATCAAGCGACACCATGGCACCTTGCAGCTCATTGATAGTGCTGATAATCGGCTGGATTTTTTTAATATCCTTATCGTGCTTTGAACCAAAGACTTTTTCAAAAATTTTCAACATGTACAGATATTTACTCTCTTAAGTTTCAGATAGTGTTATGTAATGGAAAAGCACACTCTTCTGTGTACCCTTCTATATAATATTCAATCGAGCCATAAGGTATTGAATTAGACATTGAGAAAAAAGCGGGAACCCTTTAAAAAAGGGACGGCGGGGGAGTGAGTACCACAGTCCCAGAGCAATCAGGCAACAATACGGTGCAAGTCAATGCTGCAACAAGGGATATACTGTTGATTACTTTCTACTGAGGAACCGTGAAATGGAAACACCGCAATTATTACTTTTTTAAAGCAAGCTCCTCAAAAAAATTCTTCAAATGATGTGAGCCATAGGCCGGCGCAACATGATCAAATTTAAGTGCTTCCACCGCAAAAGAAAGCAAATCGGCAAGATTTTTATTAAAAAGCCCGGTCACCATAAGTCCGCCTTCGGCAAGCCATAGAGGAAGTTCAGTTATCCATGGATTTTTGCCGCACGCATTGAACGCCAGTTCCATGGCTTCTTTAAAGGTATAGACATCCGGTCCGCCAACAGGAATTTCGCAGCATTCACCCTCAACAGCATCAGCACAAACCTTCGCCAGATCAGCACCATGAACTGGATTAATTTTTTTATCACCTTCACCAGCCATAAATATATGGCCGCTTTGTGCCATAGAAAAAAATCTTCCCATATCGGAAAAATAACCGTTCGGTCGTATAACTGCCCAGGAAAGCCCGGACTTTTTCAGTTCCACAACAAACAACTCGTGGGCCTTGATTGTCAGAATTTCGGGCATTTTATCCTCATTAAACACCGATACATAAATGAATCTCGACACTTTTTCTTCTATCGCCTGATCCAGAACGCGTTTATTGCCAACGTAATCAACATCATAACTGGTCAGATGTGCATCGGGAGAAGTTAGGCCAAGAGCACAAAAAACAATATCAATGCCCTTGCAAATTCCAGAGATGCTATCAGCGGAAGTCACGTCACCGGTAACAACCTCATCAATACTATCGTAAACAGCAGGTTCACCATGAACACCGGGAGTTTTAATCTTCTCAGGATTTCTGACAAGGGCTCGAACAAAATAGCCTCTATCCTTAAACTCCTTCACCGCGTATCTCCCTAAATACCCCGATGCTCCGGTAATCAGCACTTTTTTATTAACACTCATATTCAGAACACTCCTTTTTGTTGATGTTAACGAGTCTCGTCCACAACATTACTTAAAACGATCGCATTTTTTTAACCTCCATGCGCCAGCAATGAAACAGGATATGCCCGGCATACCCTGCAAGCTCAGGGTTCAAAAAAGAACGAGCTTCAGCGTCAAGCGCAAGATAAGTTGCCGGGCTTAAAGATCGTAAAGCCGTTGTACTGCCGAACCATTTCCGAAGGTATTGTTTGACATGGGTATCAATAGGAAAAGCATCCAAACGTCCAAGGCTGAACAGAGCAATGCAATCAGCAATCTTGAACCCGATTCCGCTCTGTTGCGAAAGTATTATACGGAGTTCCGAAAGGGGAATCTCGCGGTTACGAAGGTGCTCAAAGTCAATTCTGCCTTCAGCAACGTTCCTTGAGGCTAGTATAATGTTTGCTGCCCTTGCCCGATTATTGTTTGTACAGCGACACATTACAAAAGGATCAGCCTCAGCCAGTCGCAGAGGAGTAGGGAAGTTATAGAGGTCAATATTCCTGCCCTCAAAATAAGTCGTTGTTTTTTCTCCATACGTTTTTGTGAGCATGGCGACCTGTTGTCTGATCAAATGCATTCCGATACCCTGAGCACACATGAACGAAATCATAGTTTCAAAAGGATCCTGCTTAAGGATTCGCAAAGTAAAATACTTCTGCAGCAGTTGCCATAATTCAGGATAAAAACGAGAGAACTCTTCCGGAAAAACATTTTCCACTGCAATATCAAGCATAAAGTAATCACGAATAACTACAGATAATAGAGTGCTATTGATCTCTTTAACATCAGCATTTACCTCAAACTCAAAATCAGATATCTGACGTATAAATAATGGGACACCATCAATTATTGAAGAGAAATAAACACAATTACATTGACAGGTATTCCATAAAAATGACTGACCACTAAAAATGGTATTTTGGACGCTTAAAGCAGTATCAGATTTTATTATAAATGAATTATACAAAGAAAATAAATTTTATTTTTGACCACAATAACTGGTAATTTCAAATATGATTATATTTATCTTACGAATGGTTATAAATACTTGTAATAAAATAACATAAATCGACATACTTAAAATATTTTTAGTATCATTATAGGATTGTTTATAGTGATAATAACTCTTATACAATATTTGTATCTTATAGTCATAATCTTTAGATGAGATGATATAAATATGCCTTACTTTTGTTCATTTGTATTATTATATCGTATGAGTAATGCACACTAACTATAAAGATATGCGCTCCAATAAAAAAAGGCAATACAATATAATACTATCAATAACTGCTAATAATATCAGTATTGTATGCAAAAATATCTGCAGAGTGTATTCCGTTTATTATAGGGTAAAATAGTGCGCAAGAGAGGTTTGCTGAGCTTCAACGGACTGTATAAGCTCAAAGGTAAGATTGTGTGCTTCAGGTGTAAAAAGTGCAAGCACGGCAATTTCGGCCACATCACTTCGGTCAACAACCCCTGTTGCAATCTTGTCGCCAGTATCAAAAATCAATGCATGTTGTAAAGGTGGTCCATCAATTAAACCGCCTGGTCGAATGATGGTGTACGAATATCCTGGTTCCCCAAAAAGACCTCTGACCTCATTTTCACCTTCAAGCTTCATCATAAGCACCTTGCCATATTTGTTCATAGGATGCTCAGGTTTCGTAACAGCAAGAGAGCTTATCAGAACAAAATGCTTTACCCCACCTTTCTTTGCATGCAAAGCAAGCCGTTTTACACCATCACGGTCTATAGCTGAAGGAGGCAAAGCTTCGGGATCAGTAACATTGCCACCTACAGTACAAATAACAGCATCTGCATGGCTGATTGCTGCCATTATCTCGTCTGCATGTTCTAGAGAACCTATGGTAAGCTTATCAATCACCTCTGGACCGAAAAGCTCAAGGGCCTTTTGCCCCGATCGAACAAAAAGATGGTAATCGATACTATGCTGTTGCAACCGCTTTACAATCCAGACACCTGTTCTCCCGGTCCCCCCAACAACAAGAACAGTTCCGTTAAATGGTTTCATGATAAACTATTATTTGTTAATTAAACATTGAAAACCTGACATTGCAAACCATTGTTAAATCAACAAGTGCATGTAAAAAAATCACACTCCTGATATCGCGATACCAAAAAAAACTTAAGGCCCAGCTGCAGGCAATCAGCATTTGAACCGGCATAAAAAAAGGCTTGTAAGGACTGGTTTGAACTACATGCGTAGGTAAAATATTAATCCAGAACAATCCGTGAATCAGCCCGCTGTACACTATAAAACAAATAAATCCAGTCATAAAAACCACCCAGGGGTTAACGGTAAACCGTCCGGCAAGCAAAGTCCCAAGACTAAAGACAGCATAAAACATAAACGTTTCAGCAACACCGTTACCAATACTGAAAACCAGCACAGTCAAAGCATCTAGTTTCCGGCCACCGTCAGTAGTCGAATGCGAATAAACCCAGGCATTAACTGCAACAATCAGAAGAGATCCGAGCAGCAAGCCAATTCTCCTCGAATCAAATTCACGATTAAACGAGAGAATATCTTTCCGGAAAAAAACAATGCCAACGAAAAAAGCAAATGCCCAATAGGCATATATCATTACAGGTACAGATAATTCCATTACTCAAATGTAGTTGTTAGTTAAAAGATTCATACCGGATCACAATAAAAAGCTTCTGCATGATATGAGCTCCTCACAAACGGGGCAGACTGCACATGCCGGAACCCTGCACTCTCCGCAATAATCCTGTACTGCTCAAACTCCTCAGGTGTTATGTATCGATCAACAGGCAGGTGTTCTGAGGATGGCTGCAGATATTGACCGATTGTCACCATATCGCAACCGTGTCGGGTTAGATCGCTGAGTGAAGCCCTAACCTCTTCCATAGTTTCACCCATTCCTACCATCAGCCCCGATTTTGTAGAAAGTCCATGAATCTCCTTGGCTCTCTGTAAAAGCCGCAACGATGCCAAATAACTTGCCTGTGGTCGAACCTTAGTGTACAGTGAAGGTACCGTTTCAATATTATGGTTCAGGACGTCCGGCCTCTCCGCCATCACAAGATCAAGAGCGCTTTCCTTGCCCTGAAAATCCGGAATAAGGCACTCAATGCTTACAAAAGGGTTGATAGAGCGGATAGCTTTGATGGTGTTTACCCAATGTTGAGCGCCCCCATCATGGATATCATCACGAGTCACACTGGTGATAACTGCATGTTTCAATCGCATGGACTGAATGGCAAGAGCTATTTTTTTTGGTTCAAGTGGATCAACAAGGGGCGGATTAGCTGCCTTTCCTACGGCGCAGAACCTGCAGGTACGGGTACATACATTACCTAGAAGCAAAAAAGTTGCCGTACCCCTCGACCAGCACTCATGAAGATTAGGACACAATGCCGACCTGCATACTGTATGCAGGCTTTGACTGTTCATTAACTGTTTCGTAGATGCAAACGATGCGCTCGAGGTTAACTTTATTTTCAGCCAATCCGGTTTTTTTCCGGGACCATGCTCCATAGAGGTATACAGTAACTATTGATAAGAGTGAAAACACAATATAGCTATTCAATAGAATTCTTTACGCCCTCAGGCAGTAAACCCCTTAATACATGAGTTCAGGGTGTCATGCCCGCCAACTCATCATCGAACTCTCAGGCAGGTTAATTTCATGAGTTTTTTTAATCAAAAAAATAAATTGTATGTTCACACCTTCCTAAACTTGAGGTTGACAAAGTATATGTTTTTATGTGTCCTCACACAGCTTTGTTTATAAGGGTACAGTTTAGAAAAACCAATAAGTACTGAGAAGGGGACTTGTTGTACAAAACTGGTTTTTGTTGAAGAGTTTCAGCATTGTCGTTCGTAACTTTTGAATGAAATTATGCAGAACATGCACCCAGAATCCCGCATTTTTAACAAAGCCTTAAAAAGCAAAATCATGTCTGCGGAGCAAGCCGCAGCTCTTATTTCTTCTGGTGACAACGTTGGTATGAGCGGTTTTACCGGCTCTGGCTACCCAAAAGTAGTGCCTGCAGCGCTCGCCAAACGCATTGAAGACGCCAACAAGGAGGGTCAAAAATTCAGGATTGGAGTTTGGACCGGAGCTTCCACAGCACCGGAACTTGATGGAGCACTCGCCAAAGTCGATGGCGTTGAAATGCGACTTCCTTACCAATCTGACCCGATTTGCCGCAATCGCATCAATGCCGGAGAGATGGAATATATCGATATTCATCTCTCACATGTAGCCCAGTTCGTTTGGTTCGGTTTCCTCGGCAAATTAAATATTGCCGTGGTTGAAGTAGCAGGCATTCTCGAAGACGGCCGTCTGATTCCTTCAACTTCAATTGGCAATAACAAAACATGGCTCGACCAGGCAGACAAGGTTATCCTCGAAGTTAACTCCTGGCAGGACTCCCGCCTTGAAGGCATGCACGACATCTATTACGGTACCAGCAGACCTCCAGACCGCAAGCCAATCCCGATAGTACATCCGCATGACCGTATTGGAGACGCATACCTGCATTGCGATCCCGAAAAAATTATTGCCATCATCGAAACCCATTGTCCAGACAGAAATTCAGCGTTCTCACCGCCAGACGAAAATTCCCGTCTTATTGCCGGTCATATCCTTGAATTCCTTCAGCATGAAGTCAAAAAAGGTCGACTTCCCAAAAATCTTCTGCCATTGCAGTCAGGAGTCGGCAATATTGCAAACGCTGTAATGGCAAGCCTGAACCATGGCCCGTTCGAAAACCTTACAGCATATACAGAAGTGCTGCAGGATGGTATGCTCGACATGATCCATTCAGGCAAACTGATCTCAGCTTCAGCTACAGCCTTTTCATTGAGCAATGAAGCCCTGGCAGAACTTTATGCCCATCTCGACGAATACAGGGATAAAATTGTTCTGCGTCCTCAGGAAATCAGTAATCATCCCGAAGTTATCCGTCGGCTTGGTGTTATTGCAATGAATGGTATGATTGAGGCCGACATATACGGCAATGTAAATTCGACTCACGTTATGGGAAGCGCCATCATGAACGGTATTGGTGGCTCTGGTGATTTCGCTCGCAATGCCTACATATCAATATTCATGACCCCGTCACAGGC